>Ga0265292_1000343_pt1 | contig 73627 bp, 52 predicted proteins | sample Munlanlewell296A_FD_189080 | JGI IMG/M metagenome (GOLD analysis project Ga0265292, IMG submission 189080) | Leachate microbial communities from a municipal landfill in Southern Ontario, Canada - Leachate well 296A | ecosystem: Engineered > Solid waste > Landfill > Unclassified | place: Canada...
AATCAATTAACGCGGGAACCGCGGTGGATTTCATGGCAGCGAATTCGTTCGACTTTGACGGCGAGATAGCTTCATACGGTTGGGATTTCGGAGACGGAAAAACCGGATCGGGAAGCGCCGTAACCCACACTTATGAAAAACCCGGCACGTATAAAGCGACCTTAACGGTTTATGATAGCGACGGCGAAACGAACTCGACAAGCTTTACTATGACAGTGATCGGGATCGGAGGAGACACATACACGTACGTCGGCGGCATTGCCGCCGTGTGCGCAGTCGTTGCAGTCATTGTCCTTCTATTCTATTTCAGGCCTTCGGTTTTCGGGGCGGGATTTAAACAGCCCGGATCTATGCCTCCCCAAATGCCGCAGCAGGCAATGCAGCCACCTCCTCCGCCGCAACCTCCGCCACAAACGCAACAAAATCAGTACGACGCTTCATATCAACAATATCAGTCATATCAAACACAGCCACCGCAGCCTCAACAGTATCAACCGCAGCCAGCACAGGCTCCGGTTGCCGATCAATACTCATATCCTGCAGAGCCCGCGTACCCTGCATATCCCGCGCAGCCGGCACAACAACCGGCACAACAGACACCGCAATATCAATACGGCAAATGCCCTAATTGCGGCGGGTTTGTAGAGATCCCTACAACCGGCGAATATCCGATAAAAGTGGTGTGTTCGTCATGCGGTGCGGAGAGCATCATCGAGTAGGGTTTTAAGAAGAAAATTTCGTGGCTAGCAGGTGCGCACTTCTTATAGGTTCTGGAATCTTGTGCTCACAAAAATGTTTTACAACTTCAAGCGCAGTTTTGAACGAAGTCATGTGCCCAGGCGAGACATATATTGGATTGGCATTTTGTGAGGATTTAAGCGCGTATCCAAGGCGTTTATTATTGTATATTATTTCAGAATAATTTCCTACACGTCTCGGTTCCATCGTTACCTTTCCAAGAAGCAGGTTTTTGGCAACCCCTATAGTAGGCGCGTTTATTTTTACGCCCGCATGTGACGCTATGCCAAATTTTAACGGATGCAAAATTCCATTCCCGTCGATCATAAAAAGCGTCGGGGCGGTTTTTAGTTTTTTCACCAGTTTTTCTATAATCGGCAACTCTCTATAACCTAGAAATGTTGGGATATACGGGAATTCTATCTCTGCCTCAACCGTAGCTTCTTCTACAATGTTTTTGTTATGATAATCATAAACTACACATGCACCATACGCTCGATTTTTGTTATGTGCCACATCGATACCGGCAACGGTTTTTATCTCCGAGAAATCATCTTTTAGCAAGACTTTTTTACTGAGTTCTTTTTGTTCTTCTACTAATTTTTTAAGTGGGAAATCAGTTCTAAAATCTGTGTATCTGATACGTTGAAGGTCAATCACGTAATTATTTCTTATACCGACTCCTTCTTCCGCGAGCAGTTCGTTTTTTTTATTTATTCCACCGTTCCCGCTGTAGCCGCCAATATCGCCATCACTCATTACAATTCTGTGGCATGGTACTACAATCGGCCTGGGATTTGCGGCAAGCATCTGCCCGACAGCCCTCGACGCACGCACGTCTCCGAGAGCTTTCGCCAAATCTCCATAGGTACTTACCCTTCCGTTTGGGATTTGAGAAACGAGTGTATAAAAATATTCAATGAAATTTCTCACGATTAAACCCTTCGTCACATCATCCATCTGCACTCGTAAAGGGTCACAATAGTTGAAGTTTTCTCCTAACGATAGTGTATATCAGAGAAACTAATGCTATCGCAATAAATAGCGTGCTCAAATCCGGGTTGAACGAATCTGCGGTCCTGTGTGGGACGTTCGAAACACTGAGTTCCATCTCAAACGGCTCTGGAGTGTATTCTCCCATTCCACTCGGGTCGTTATATGTTAGGTACACCTTTATATTATGGATACTCGCATGGGGAATCGTGTACTGAACTGTTACCTCTTTGCTACTTTTTGCCGGTAAAACTACGGTTTCGGTATGAACTAGTTTTTCATTATCGTATACTTTTATCGTTACATTACTGTCTAAAACGTCTTCTGATTTGCAAGGTATCTTCATCGTTATAGTCTGACCCGCCAAGGCATTTTTGGAGGACAATGCAAATACCGTACCCTCGCCCAAAGCAGGTGGTGGAAACTTGTCCTTCACGGTTTTTGTTATAACAACCGTGTTGTTCGCGCTATCGTTAACTATCGTTTTAATCGTATATGTGGTTATATTAGATACCCACGGGATAGTGACAAGTTTGCTGTATCCGTAAGTTGTGACATTTTCATTAACAATAGTCATAACAACCGCATTGCCTTGGTCCACATCGTTAATTTTTATTACAACACTGTAATTATAATCTGTCGTGCCGTTCACCCAAATTTCTTTTGTATTCCTCGTTAGCACATACTCTGGTCGAGTGGTGTTTATGGGGGCGCTTGTGTTCAAAGCGAGCGTCGTATTCTCTACTTTCGGTGGTTGTGTATCCACTACGAAACTTTTATTCCACGTTGCATTTACAATTTCATTCCCAATCTTTGTGGATATGCGCCAGTACCATGTTCCGTCCGTCAATGGCGGCGTCCATGTGTTCGATGAAGTCCAATACGATGTTACGACAGTACCATTCGCGCTGTTAAAATCTTGTTCTGTAGAAATTTCAAATTTATATTCTACGATCTGTCCGGGTGGCGGTTGGAAATCCACGGAGGTTGACAAGGTCGGTGAAGGTGTGTTGACGTACGGCACTAACCCTTCACATACAGTAGTAAAAGACGATATAGTTGAACTATTTACCGTTGCTATCGGTATTGTTTTATTCACATGAATTGAAACATTAAAGGATCTTTGCCCGTTTGAAGCATCTGAGACAAACGCCCTTAATTCCCAATCGCCGCGCGTCGCCTCCTCTCCCAGCACTATCCTAAATCTGGCTGAGCCGATTTTGACTAGATCTGGCTCGATAGATTGCGAGCGGGCATAACCATCCAGATGCTTGCCTGTATCATAGCCCACATAACTCCATACGGCGCTGTTGTTATCCTTTTTTTCATACCAATCAAGTTCGCTTTTTCCAATGTCCTTTCTAAATACATATCTTGTTTCGTTTAGTAAGGTCGCAAATTGGGAAGCGTTCTGAATTGTTGATGACGGCGATGGGCCTACACCCGTAGTGCTGTTTACGAGTTCTATTATTACCATGGGCGTTATGCCCGCAGATTCCGATAAAATGCCTTCATAGTCAGTGTAGTTCACATAGACGTCATACCAGACTGAAGGTTCAATCTCTAAGCGATCATCGACAACAGGGACCTTGGTTCCATCGATGTAATTTATTTCAATACTGGAAATAACTGGGGGGTTATTCGCCACAGTAAATAGGGGGTATTTGGTGTATTCCCCACTTGATGAGCCGTTTTTATCAGTAACTTTGCACACCACTTTAATAGTTTGGTTCCTATACCCGTCTAGAAGTGGCCAGTCATAACGGAATCTGGAATAGAATTTAGTATGGTCGCTGTTCCAACTGTCGCTTTCCCATGTCATCGGTTCGTTCTCTTTATAGGCAAAACCATTTTGATTGTATATCGATATACACGCAGCCTTATCGCTATCGTTATTGTGGAAATGACCCATCTCAATGGTAACGTTAGCCTCTACATCTGAGGCATTTAGGTATATTGAAACAGTTTGCCCTGCGTAGTTGTTGCCGTTGTGCGTTATATCATTGATCGTAGGCTGATTGTTTATGATTTGCAGCTGGTTGTTCTCAGTTCTTTCATCATATGTATTGCACCTTGCAGTAACATTTACATAAACGTCAATCTTAGCGTTTACTATGCTTCGGCCATCGGCCATAACATTTGGTATTGTCCAGTTATAGTAGTGATCCTGTGCAGAGGCGTCGAAAGTCATATCCGCGTTATTCACATATGTTGTGGGGACGGGGTCGTCCTGGGAAACATTTATCCAGATATGCGCTTTCGATTGGCCATCACCGCCGCTGCCAGGATCCTGCGAAATCGCCCAAAAGCGGATATGTCTTCCTGCTTGTATTTGGCTGCCGCTTGTTATTTCCGCACCGCTAGCAGCATCTACGCACTTAATGTCTGTAATCACAGGTTTTGTGAGGTTAAAGCTATAATTATTCCACAATGTAGCAATCGCACCATATTGATTTATAGACGTGCATGTAACATTTACGAAATTCCCAACTTCGGCGGGGAGTATCGGCCAATCATAATAATGGCTCTCACCATTATAATCCATAAACACCCCGTTTACGTAGCTATCGCCATCGCTTGTCCTATTTATCCAGATCTTACAGGTAAGGTTGTTCTCATCAGTGTCGCCGGCATCGCTCGCATTGAACCAAATTCTGATGGTTTCTCCGCCGTCTGTATTTCCGCTGTTGATTACGTCTATTGCACTTACTGGGTTTTGCACAGTGAACAATGCCGTGCTGACTTCATCCGTAATACCCAGCGAATTGCTTACAACATATTTGATTGTTATATTTTCCCCGATCAGGTCTTTCGGTATCGACCAGTTATAATAATGATCAGGACCGCCGTTCCAGTTCATGTTCGCTCCGTTTACAAACACATAACCGTTAGACGTTTTTTTAATCCAAATGCTAACCATGAGCGCGCTTTCAGGTTCAGAGGGGTCAGATGCATCGGCGTATAGTGTTATGTTTTGCCCTGCTTTTATTCCGCCCGCATAGTTTATGCTTTTATTGAGCACCAATGTCAGGACATATGCCTTTACTTTTCCCTGATTGCTATAACTTAGAGGCGGTGAATCAAACATGGAGGAGACGACTGTAGTGTTGTACGGTTTCGCAGTCATGCTTTTGCCGAATGCCAAATCCATGCCAACATTCTCACAATCACTTTCACCATAAGTGACGGCGTCTGCAGAGGAAGCGACCTTGGTAGCTAGATTGGAGTTTTTAAACCAATAAACTGCACCGCAATCCGCATAATTATTTTTATCAATATATGGTGCGGTAATTACAATATCATTCTTTCCAGCATACCACGCATCTCCAACACCAACTTTCCATCCAAAGAGTCCGCTCATTTGGTTTTCGCCGGTAAGTACTATGTTCGCGGAACTGCTAGCTTTATTGCTTGTTGGCGAGTAGAAAATATATGCATTGCCACGGTCTAGGCAGGAGGCATAATCCTTGTACGGTGCACCCACCACAACATCAGATAAACCGTCGTTGTTAATGTCTCCGCCCGCGACGCTGAAGCCGAATCTTGTTGATGCGCCGGAATACGTCTCGTTCAACCAGACGATTTCGCTATTGTTCAATGGTATTGTGCTTCCGGTGGGATACGATGTTATCGTGCTGCCTTTTATTATTATTACCGCATCCTGATAATAACTAAACTCAGGACACCCGATAACAATATCACTCTTTCCGTCTCCGTCTATGTCGCTAGCATTTGCTATAGAGTATCCTATGCTTGGATAGTTCTTTATTCTTATGGTTAGGTCAGACAGTATGGGCGTGAATGAAGCATTAGAGCTATCGAGATCTGCCTTCCATTGGATATATCTGCCGTTTGGACTTGGGATAGGATCTCCGTTCGTAATGTTTGATGACCAATCGCTCCATGAAATGTTGTTTATGGATGTTCTTGTTTTAATGGAAAGGTTTGTTACAGATGGAACGTCCGCGCTCCATGAAACATTATTCCATTTTACTATTTGACTAGCGTCGAAAATTTGTGATGTGAAACTGCCTGATATCGGAGCGAATTCCTCGCCACCGATGGAATTTGTGAGTTCGGGCGAGGCTGCTGGACGGCAATCGTAGCGTATTATGGCTATGCCGGAGCCACCGTTGCCTCCCTTGTTGTTGGAGTTGTAGTGCGAGCCGCCTCCGCCGCCTCCGCCAGTATTTGCTCCACCATTGCCACCTGGCGTATTAGTTTGAGAGTTGGGTGACCCGCCTCCTCCAGGAGACCCTGGATTGAGCCCGGCCCCGCCTGTAGTGGTTCCGACCGCGCCGCCGCCTCCACCGCCGATGCCACCATTGCCGCCCGTAGCTGCTGAATAAGCTGCGCCGCCGCCTCCGCCGCCCCAGTAATATGCGGTGCCTAAAATTGAATTTAATACTCCGGGGCCGCCATTTGGTTGTCCAGTTGAATCTACACCTTGGCCCCCTGCGCCTCCGCCGCCTCCGGAGTAGTGTTGCCCGCCACCGTTTCCGCCTCTATATCCTTGACCGGCTATTCCTGTTCCGCCCGCTCTTGTACCCCCATCACTATAACCGCTTGCCCCGCCTCCGGACCCGCCGCTAGCACCTGCCGCGCCCGGGGTATATGGATAATAAGAACTTCCTCCGCGCCCGCCGCCGATAGCGGTCAGCGTTCCAAAGACAGAATTTCCTCCGTTAGTAGCAGAAATTGTATATTGATGGCCGCTCGGCTGTCCACCGGTACTTGCAGCAGGAGCGCCGTTCCCTCCGGCACCAACTGTGACGGTATACGCCTGGGCAGTAACAGCATACGCAGAATTATAAATTACTCCGCCACCTCCCCCGCCTCCTCCCATATCCATGCCTCCACCTCCGCCGCCGGCAACTACAAGAGTTTGAACATTTCTAGCACTATTTGGCGTGAATGTTCCAGAACTTGTAAATGTGTGTATAACATAAACGCCAAAATATGTTATAGTCCCGCCGGTTGCAGTTGGTATAACTGTAAAAACTCCTGCAAAATTGCTCTGGCTTACGGCGCCAGAGTTGCCGTAATGCAGATAAATTACGGTCGTGGTTGAAGCTGCGATAGACGGTACATTTACCCAAACTGTTGCCTGCGTGCTTGCGGTATAATTCTCCACCCAATAGTTTAACGCAGTTCCTGTACTATTTGTGAATCGTATATCCGAGAAGTTTCCGTTCATCTTTCCTGAACTATAATTTACTATGATCTTTACCTGATAATCTGTAAGTGCAGAACCGGTGTTTGTAATAATGACGGGTTTTCTATATTTTAGAAAATCGCTCGGGATTAGTATTTTCGCGCCACCTTCGGTGCTGTCGATGTCAATGCTCGATAAATCCCCGTTGGCAAAATCCTCTTTTCCAGTTTGCACCCATTTTGGGGCTGTGCTGTAATTGAAGGAAACATCACATAACGTTGGTGTTATCTGAAACGGAAAGGTCGTTGTCAATGTAGCTTTCCATTGAATATATCGTCCTTGCGATATTTTGGAGCCGTTCATAATGCTTGAACCATTTGCTGTTGATAGAGACGGCGACCAATCACTCCATACAACATTATCCATCGAAACTCTGGTTTGAAGTGTTATATCCGTTCCAGTCAGTAATGTTTCGTTCCAAGAAATATCGGTTGGATACACGGTCTTACCTGCATCAAAAGCAGAGGACGTCAGGTTGCCTGATGATGGATATTGGATTCGGGGTTCTTCGTTGCCTGTGGAATTTGTGGGTTCGGGCGAGGCTATTGGAGAACGGTAAACGTAGCGTATTATGACTATGCCTGAGCCGCCGTTGCCGCCCTTGTTGTTAGAGTTGTAGTGCGAGCCTCCCCCACCGCCTCCGCCTGTATTGGCTCCACCGTTTCCTCCCGGCGTATTACATTGAGAGTTAATCGCTCCGCCACCTCCGGGAGACCCTGCATTGAGCCCGGCCCCACCTGTGGTGGTTAAAACTGCGCCGCCGCCTCCGCCGCCATTACCTCCATTACCACCGGTACCAGAATAACCAGAACCTCCCCCGCCGCCGCCCCAGTAATACGCTGTCCCCAAAATTGAATTTGATACGCCAATACCGCCAGTACCAGGATTTGTAGAACCTGCTCCGCCAGCACCGCCGCCACCGCCAGCGTAATAGCTTCCAGCGCAATTCCCACCATTGTTTCCTTGCCCCGCAGTTCCAGCAGCTCCTGGCCGGCCACTATAAGCCTGAGCACCTCCGCCAGAGCCACCAGTACTGGGTGATGCTGTAGTGGTTGAGTATTCCGAACCCCCGCCGCCACCGCCAATTGCAGTCAACGTGCCGAATACTGAATTACCACCATTACTTCCTCTTGCTTGCCCAACACCAGCAAGAGCACCGTTCCCTCCGGCGCCAACTGTGATAGTATATACCTGGGCTGTAACAGCATACGCAGAATTATAAATCACTCCGCCCGCGCCTCCGCCACCACCCATATCCGACCCACCCCCTCCGCCGCCGGCAACCACTAGAGTTTGAACATTCATGGCATTATTTGGCGTGAATGTTCCAGAACTTGTAAATTTGTGTATAGCATCAGTGCCAATATATGTTATAGTTCCGCCGGTTGCGGATCCTATAAAAACTCCAGCTCTATCGCTCTGGCTTACAGCGCCCGAGTTGCCGTAATACAGATAAATCGCGGTTGTGTTTGAAGCCGCGATAGACGGCACCTTTACCCAAACGGTTGCCTGCGTGCTTGCGGTATAATTCTCCACCCAGTAGTTCAACGCAGTTCCTAAACTGTTTGTAAATCGTATATCTGAGAAGCTGGAATTCATCTTTCCTGAACAATAATTTACTATAATCATCAGTTGGTAATTCGTAAGCTCGGAGCCTGTGTTTAATATGCTTATCGGCTTTCTATAGTTCCATGAATCGTCCCACCAATTGGTTGCTGCGGTCTGAAGCAGAGTTGCATTGCCTGCGGTCGTGTTTATGTCTATGCCGGATAGTGTATCTGAGGCGAAATCATCTTTAGATGTTTGATTAAACTTAGAATCCTGCGGGGGCACCTCTCCGAGCATATATGAATATTCGTCCGATCCATAGTTTATATTGCTGCTTCCGAGAAACACAAAAACCGCAGAATCGTACGCACTCACTATCAAATCATAGAACGAGTCGCCGTTTATATTGGCCGCTGCAATAGCCGAGCCGAAATTTCTTGATGTGTTCGTGAGAACAACGGAATTGTCGGAATACGATAATGCGCTGTTCCAAGACACTCTTCCGTAAAACAGATACACGTTTCTCTCGCCTGGTGAGCCGACAGCTATATCATCGGTGCCATCGCCGTTGAAATCACCACAAACTATCGAAGCGCCAAAATAGACATTAGGTACTTGTGGGCCGTTTATGACAACATCGGCTATATTGTCCGATAGTGCATTATTCGAACCGAAATAAATCGAAACATTACCTGTGTTCTGATACGACGTCGAAACATCTTGTCTTGGCGCACCGATAATTAAATCAGAGTAACCATCGCCGTTTACATCCCCCATCGCAATTGCATGCCCTCCAGAGACATTATAGAGCAGAAATGAATCTGTAGAAATCGGCGCGGTCGTTGCAACGCTCGGGACACCTGAAAGAACATCTTTTAACGAGTCTGCGTTAGGCGAGCCCGTGACAGTCAGTGTCTCCTGCAATGGCGACACATCTGCTTTTACACTTGTATACGATAGCATCAATAGTATGAAGATAAGACTAACAATCGATAGGAATAACACTGTAGATTTTAAAATTGAACGCATAAGTTAAGGCCTCACTTGTGATACGATCACATATGATATGATATTACTCATATGTTTCTGAATATATAAATATATATACTAATCAATTATAAAACACAGCAACACTTACATGCTAACCATGTGGGGGTGCGAAGGCCTCTACAGCATCAATTGCCGAACTGTCATGACTAACAAGCATCGCATCGCCGAAACTGTAGAACCTATATTCATTTTTTATCGCTTCATCATACGCCCTGCGAATATTTTCTTTGCCGCCAAACGCAGCAACGAGCATCAATAACGTATATCCCGGCAGATGGAAATTTGTCAACAATCTACTTATTCCAGATTTAAACTTGTATCCTGGATATATGAATAGCTCCGTCCATCCTTCAGATTCTTTGATGGCATTACCCGAACACGCACTTTCCAATGCCCGAACCGTGCTCGTGCCAACTGCTATCAGTTTCCCCCCGTTCTCCTTTGTTTCGTTTATAATTTTAGTGCAGTTCTTGTCTATTCTATAATATTCCGCCTCCATTTTATGTTGAGTTATATCTTCTTTCATAACTGGAGTGAACGTGCCGACTCCGATATGAAGCGTCAGGTATGCTGTTTTTACGCCTTTTTTCTTGATTTTATCAAGCAGCTCATCTGTAAAATGCAAACCCGCAGTCGGCGCGGCTAATGCACCATTCTCGCTTGCGTATATCGTTTGATATCGCTCTGGATTTTTTAACTCCGTCTTAATGTATGGGGGCAACGGTACAGTTCCAACGGATGCTAATTTCTCTACTGTGTCGTTTTGCTCCAGAAAATCGATAATATATCTTCCGTTTTGAATTCTCTCTACAATTTTTGCATAGAACGCATCGGGGCAGAAGTTATGCTCGACAGACGCACCTCGACTGCGAATAATAATATTCGTGTTTGTTCGAACATTTTTTCCTTTTATCAAACATTCCCAACGAAAAGAATCACCCAATCGTCTTATTAACAGCAATTCTACTTTTCCGCCAGTTTCTTTTTTTCCAAGAAGTTTTGCATACGTCACTTTCGTATTGTTTAAAATTAGAGTGTCGCCTTCATTTATAAAGTCGACAATTTCATAAAACTTCCTATGTTCTATTTTCTCTCGGTTTACAACCATCAGCCTCGATGCATCTCTCGGCTCAACCGGTGTTTGTGCGATTAAGTGCTTGGGCAGATTATAATCAAAATCTGAAAGCCGCATATGCTGTCCATGATAATCTGGCCATTATATTTAGATAGCGATTGTCTCAAAAAGATTAAATATATGGTTGTGTATAAAATTTTCTGTGATTGAGGGATGGTATGGATAACAACCCAAATAAGAACAATAGCATCAATAGACCATATCTGTGCGCATCTGTGACTATACTTGTTGTTTTGCTGCTGTTTTCGGGGATGCCTATTATCAAGTACAGCCAGGGAAGCGACGCAAGCGTAGACAATACAGACTTTAACACTTTTAACACTAGGACAAAAACTAAAGATAGTCCCGTGAAAACACTCTTGTTTGTGTTCGATGATGCGGGTACGGTCGTAGGCGACTGGTACAACACAATTATGAAGTCTGCACAAACTCCGGGTAGGTTGTTAAACGATTCAAACATGATGGTTGCTTTTTACATTACCTGGGACCAGGATCAGGACTCTCTTTTTGGCGTGCCAGAGGGTCAAGCAACACTTAATCTCGACCCCCCGCCAAACGGCCCTGCCTATAGCGGAGGGACATATCCGAACATATACAATCCTGAGACTAAAACGTGCGATATACCTCAAAACGCAGATTTGAAACAATTTGATGCGGTCGTGTGGCTTACGGGTCTCGACAGTAAGTTCGACAAGGGCCTAACATTGAGTGCTACAGACCTCTCAAATATCAAAATGTATTTGAACAGCGGCGGCAAACTCTGGTTATGCAGCCAAGACGTGATACAGGACATATACGGCTTTCAGGATGCGGATAAAAACGGAGCGATGGATCCAACAGCCACAAAACAAGGGGACCTTTTCTACGACTACTTCAGAATCAACTTCGTACTCCAAGATTATGGCACACCAGACACATTAACCGGGACTAGTGCAAGTTTAGCTGCGGGGGCGTCATATCAGACAAGTTCAATCATGGTACAGGATACGGACTATAGAAAGTTTGGAGATTGGATATACTCGCCACTATCATTGCCGCAATACGGATATGTACAAGAAATATTCAACAGCACACCTTCCGAGTATCAAAAAACTACACTAAAGTTTGGGGAATATGAGCAAGCTGGCATATACAATTACGTAAACGCGCTTCAGTCCGATAATAAGCTGTTTCTCAACGATATGCTCCCATTATACAAAACAGTGTTCTTTTCTTTTGAGTTCACGGCTATCAGCAGCGAAAACGAGCGTGTAGACCTAATGGACAAGGTCTTAAAATACATCTTAAACAAACCACCAATAATAACTATTACGTCCCCTGCAGAGAATCAAAACGTCGCTGGAACTTTCGCAATCACCGGCACATCATCCGATTTGGATGGCACTGTGAAAAAGATAACTCTCATTCTTGATAATACAACTATGTTAACAGAACTGTCGACGAATCTTGCTTCGTGGTCATATGATTTTGACAGCACAAAATACACTGACGGACGGCATCAACTTATGGTAGTCGCAGGCGACGGAACGGACATTAAATGGTGTCGTTTGAACTTTACTATCGGACAGTCTGCAGGCGTTAATCACAGGCCTACTGTAACAATCACATCGCCTAAGGAGAATTCTACGATACGGAGCACAGTAACCATCTCAGGAACTGCAACTGACCCTGATGACAACACCCAATTAAAAAAGGTGCAAATAAAGATAGATGATGGCGACTGGCAAGATGCTACTGGAACAACATCATGGACATTTACTTTCGACACGGCTCCGTATGTTGATGAACTGCGACACAGGGTTTATGTAAGGGCATATGATGGGCAGTTGTATTCACTGGAGATTTTAAGAAATGTAACCATCAGCGGGGCCAATTTCCCGCCTACTGCAAGAATCACGTCGCCTACTGACGAACAAACGATAAGCGGGAGTTTTACGATAAGAGGCAGAGCTGCAGATGCAGACGGCCAAATACTGTCGGTACAAGTAAAGATAGACTCCGACGATTATAAAAATGCCAAAAAGGACGGGGGCTCATGGGCATATTGGGTATATGAGTTGAACACCGTTGATTATGACGACGGTCCGCATACAATTTATGCAAAATCTTTTGATAACATAGATTATTCGACAGAGTACGTGGTTAACGTAACGATACAAAATAGCGCTCTGCCTGTAGCTCAAATCGAAGCTTCGTCGCTGAACGCAGATATAAGCACACTCGTGATACTCGATGGTACGGGCAGTAGCAGCTCCGGAGATTTGTCTCTGGCATATATATGGAGCATAGATTCAGAACCATCAGGCTCCCACGTAACCTTAACTAGCACTAACGACAGCACTACGGCATTTACTCCTACGCGCGAAGGAAAATATACAATAACGCTGGTAGTCAACGACGGCTTGCTAGATTCCGAGACAGCTACCGTGAACATCACTGTAACCCCGCCGTCTACTCAAAAACCGGACATCGTAATATCTGACATCACTTTCAAGAGAGTCAACACGGTAGTCGCTTCCGCCAACGTGAATGATACTGTTGTTATCTATGCAAACATAAAAAATATTGGCAGCGCGGTTGCCTCTAACGTCAAAGTCCAATTCTACGATGGAGACCCATCTCTCAACGGTAGCAAGCAGATAGGTACTCCGCAGAACATCCCGGTTATAATCATCAACGGTACGAACAGTGTTTCCATGCCGCAAACTTTTACGACTGTGGGTAATTTCACGATTTTTGTAATCGTTGACAAAGATAACACAATCTCCGAACTAAGAAAAGATAACAACAAGCTGTCCAAAAATATAGAGGTATTATTAACGGGTGGAGGCGGAAACAGCGGGGCATCAAACCTCAAAATAAGTATCAATGACATTTCGTTCTCGACGGAAAACGGAGGGCCGTTGGGATTCGTTACGGAGGGAGACAAAATAAAGATCATTGCCAAAATCTACAACACAAAAAACGAGGAGTTTACGGGCAGTGTAAGCGTGAAATTCTATGCCGGCCCTGTATCGTCGGGGAATCTAATAACGAGTTATGACGTATCCGCGATACCCGCAAATTCATATCAAGAGGCGTCGTGCACTTGGGATACTAAAAAAGGCGCGCCACTGGAGATATATGTTGTCGTAGACAGTGGTGCAAACGAATTAGATACTGCAGACAACACAGTCCATAAACCCATATTCGTACTTGAAAAAAGCATGGTGGGTGTTGGCAGCGGCGATACTACTGGTGCGGTTCCGGGATTCGAGGTCGGTATTTTACTCCTCGCGATTTGTCTTACGTTTACAATAAAAAAACGATGGAAAAGTAAAGAGAACAAATAATGCACGATCAATCGAATAGTGTATTTTGAAAGTGTACGTACAGCATTAACGCACAATTGTCTCAAAAAGATTAAATAGGGGCTGCGTATAAAACTTTTTATAGATTTATTGAAACACATAGAGGGGAGATCATGAATAATAGATTAAATTATACAAATAGGGCATATTGGTGTATCTCCGCAGTAATAGTAGTATTGTTGTTGTTTTCGGCGATGCCAATTACCACGCACACACAAGGAACAGATGCAGGTGCAGCCGAGAAAAACTCTAACGCTTTCAGCACTAAGACAAAAACGAGAGAAACTCCATCGCAAAAGATCCTGTTCGTTTTTGACGACAATGCGGGCATATTGGGCACGGGAGCGATATATACGGTGTGGCTGGACACAATTATAAAAAGTATGGAGGCGTCGGGCAAGATTTTGAATCGGACCGATTTGCAAACTGATGCTTTCTTTGTCTGGGACCAGGATGAAGACTTTATTAGCGGTGTTAAGACGGCAGACCAAGCTACGTTCGACAAGAAAGCAAACGGCCCTGCATACAGCGGTGGAACTTATCAAAAGGTATACAACTCAGAAACTAAACAACAGGAAGATCATAACTTCGATATGAAAAACTATGATGCAGTCGTGTGGCTCACGGGCCTTGACAGCGGTGGCATCGATATTGACCAGGATCAGACGCCAGACGGTATAACACTTACCAGCACAGATATTGCTAACCTCAAACAATATCTAACCAACGGCGGCAAACTCTGGTTGTGCGGCCAGGACATACTATTGGACGTATACGGTCAGACGGATGAAGACGGGGATCAATTCCCAGATATGACTGAGACGAAACAGGGGGACCTATTTTTCGACTTTTTCAAAATTGCTACTGCATTTCAGGATTTTGGTACACCCGATACATTGACTGGAACAGCCAAAGGTTTGACTGGCGGAGCATCATATCAGACAAGTGCACTTTCGTCAGGTATAGAGGAGGATGACGGAGACTATAGGGTGTACGGAGACTTCATATATTCACCGCTTGCATCGCCACAATATAATAGATTAACCGAGGTATTCAACAGCACGCCTTCTGCAACTCAACAACAAAATGGGTGGCCATCGGCAGACTTACCCTACTACTTAAACGCCTATCAATATGACAACCGCCCATACGGTTCCTCGCCTTACAAGGTAGTGTTCTTTTCTTTTGAATTCGCATCAATATCCAACGAAAACCAGCGTATAGACCTAATGGACAAGGTCCTGAGATATCTCATAACTAGACCGCCGATAATAACTGTCACAGCACCTACCGAAGGCCAAAACATAGCAGGAACATTCTCTATTACTGGCACGTCGTCCGATCCTGATGGCACGGTTACAAAGATCTACCTTGTCATTGATAATCAAACCAGTACTCCTCTGGCAACGTTAACGTCGAATCTAAACTCTTGGTCATATAGTTTTGACACTACAAAATATCAAGACGGATCGCATCAATTGGCGGCAATAGCAGAGGACGACACTGGGCAAATGACCGCGTGTTTCGTGAACTTTACAATCAACCAAGCTGGCGGCACCAGTCATGCACCGAGCGTAACAGTAACATCACCCGGGGAGGGCGATACAACCGGAGGCACAACAACAATTTCAGGAACTGCGAGCGACCCCGACGGCAATGTGCAGAAGGTGCAAGTACGGTTGGGTGGAGGCGAATGGCAAGATGCTACAGGAACAACATCCTGGACATTTAGTGCTGACGTATCTCCATATGCCTCTCTCGGACCCCTTAAAATTGACGTAAGAGCATATAACGGCATGTATTCGCCCGTAGTTTCAAGGAATATAACCATCAATTTAAACAATCACGCGCCTGCCGTAGTAGTTACGGCACCTACCGAAGGCCAAACAATAAGTGGGACGTTTACAATAAGGGGCGCGGCAACAGATGCGGACAGCCTTTCTCAGATACGCTGGGTGCAAATAAAAGTAGACTCCGAGAGCTATAATAAAAATGCCAGCAAGGACGGGGGTTCATGGGCTTCTTGGATGTGTAGCTTAGATACCACTAGTTACACTGCCGGCTCGCACAAAATTTCTGTAAAAGCTTTTGACGGTATTGCAGAGTCGACGGAATATGTAGTGAACGTAACGATACAGTCGGGTAGTACTAACGCCCCGACAGCACGAATTACCGCCTCGACGCAGAGCGTAGACATAGGCGTGAGCGTAACTCTTGACGGCACAACCAGTAGCGGTTCTTCTCAGAGCGCCACATTGACATATACATGGAGTATCGATTCACAGTCTTCAGGTTCCTCAGTTTCCTTAAGCACTACCACTACTAGCACTACTACAATGACACCTACACATGCTGGAATTTATAAGATAAAACTGGTGGTGAGAGAAGGGTCGCAGGATTCCACACCTGCATTTATAGACATTACTGTAACCACACCATCTGGCCCAAAACCTGACATCTCAGTTCTCAACATTACGTTCAAGAAAGGCAGTCTGGCAGTTACTTCTGCAGGTGTAGATGATACTATCACTATCTATGCAAGCATAAAAAATATTGGCAGCACAAACGCTTCCAACATCGAAGTTATGTTCTACAACGGAGACCCGTCTGCGGGCGGCATACAGATTGGCACCATGCAAAAAATCACGTCCCTGGCTATTAGCGGCACATCCACTGTTTCAGTATCTCAAAAATTCACGGCGCTAGGCACGTTCACAATTTTCGTAATAGCAGACAAAAATAGTAAAATTATTGAATCAAAAGAAGATAACAATGTGTTGTCCAGAGCCCTAGTGGTATCGTCAGTATCGCCCGACAGCAAATTTCCAAACCTCAAGATAGACATCAAGGACGTCTCATTCTCTACAGAGAACGGGGACCCGCTCGGATTCGTTGCTGAGGGAGACAAAATAAAGATCATTGCCAAAGTGTACAACACAAAAGGCGAGGAGTTTACGGGCGGTGTAAGCGTGAAATTCTATGCTGGGGGAGTATCTCAGGATAACCTAATAAAGAGTTACGATGAAATATCCACGATATCCAAGAACTCCTACCAAGAAGCATCGTGTACTTGGGAAACCATAGAAGGTGCACCGATAGAGATATATGTTGTCGTGGAGAGCGGTACGGACGAATCTAACCCTGCGGACAACATCGCACATAAGCCCATATTTATACTTGATGCGAGCATGCTGGGTGTTGGCAGTGTTACCACTGCTAGCCCGACTCCGGGATTTGAGATTTGTGCATTGTTTGTTGCAATAGGTTTTGCATTCATAATAAAAAAACGACGGGAAAACAAAAAATAACGCCTTCAATTTTACCATCCACAATACAGATATATCCAATTTTTCCAATCTTGATATAGAAGAATATATTAAGAAATCTGATTATCGCAGTTAATGTATACTTGTGAGGTACACGAATGAAGCGAATTACTTTAGCACACGGCGCCGGCGGAGAAACGATGCAAAGGTTAATCGGAGAGCACATCCTAAAAAATTTTGGCGGCATTAAAAATAAGAAAATAGGGGTGCCGCTAGATGCCCTCGACGACTCTGCGGTTATCGACGACATTGTATTTACAACAGATGGCCATACTGTAAAACCCATCTTCTTCCCGGGAGGCGATATCGGGGTTTTGTCAGTGGCTGGCACAATAAATGATATCGCCGTGATGGGAGCAAATCCTCTCGCATTATCCGCCGCATTTATCATCGAAGAAGGGTTTTCAATAGACGATTATGCGCGAATCGTAAATAGCATGCGAAAAACCAGCAGATACGCAGACGTTCCGATAATAACCGGCGATACAAAAGTCGTGGAAAAAGGGGCTGCCGAGAAGATATTTATAACAACGTCTGGAGTTGGAAAAAAGCACGAATCGCTCGAGCACAACATGCGGGAAGTAAAAAAATATAGAAAATTCAACGAAAAGTGGTTATTGGATTCCAACCTCGGCGACGGGGATAAAATCATCGTCTCTGGGAACATCGGAGAGCATGGCGTTGCTATCTTGTCATTTAGGGAAGGTTACGGGTTTGAGAGCAAAATCAAGAGCGATGTAGCCCCGTTGAACAAAATGATAGCCAAGATTTTAAAAGTGGGCGGAATCGTTGCGATGAAAGACCCGACACGCGGAGGAGTGGCAAATACGCTTAACGAATGGAGCCAAAAATCTGGTGTTGGCATATCTATAATGGAAGAGGAGATTCCGATAAGTGAGGCTGTACTCTCCGCATGCGAAATGCTAGGCATAGAACCGTTAAATATAGGAAACGAGGGAAAGGTTGTTATCGCAGTCGTGAAAGAAAAAGCAGAGGATGTATTGTCTGCCCTTCGCAAAACGCCTGAAGGAAAAAACGCCACGATCGTCGGTACGGTCAGAAAGAGCATAAAGGGCGTGGTGATGGAGACTGTCGTGGGCGGTAAACGGATAGTGGAACAACCGGTTGGCGATCCAGTGCCGAGGATTTGTTAGATGACGTTAACGAGATTGACAGTATAACGCAACTCTTGCCGAATTTCACACCTACATACCACTAATATATACGAAAGAAAAGCGACGACACAAGAAAAGATATCGTCACACAACGAATCCCGATATCGCTCGAGCCACAGTATTTTTTGGATAATATAAAAAAGTAAAATTCTGCATATTGCTCCAAAAGGCATTTATATATTAAACAACATATCAAATAAAAATCATTTTAAAACATTTGAAAAAATAGTTAATACGGTGTTTAATGACAGAAAATCGTAATAGTTTTGCCCGAAAAACGGGGAATCGCTCGGAGCAAGCACTCTCGGCATTCTTGCGCATAAGCCAGCATCCACTTTTCAACAGCAAACCATTTAAATAACCAAAACTATATGGACTTGGCGAGAACCAGGTGTATGCAATGAAAACTAGGGCGAAAATAACAGTAACGGGCAGAGTCCAAAAAGCAGGATACTGGGACTTCGTCGATGAGGTAGCCTACAATCTCCAGTTAAACGGCTATGTAAAGAACCTAAAGAACGGAACGGTGGAGATAATTTGCGAAGGCAAGAAAGAGAGCATAGAAAAACTCGCAAAAAAGATAAACGTCCAAAAATACCCAATCAGAGTAGAGAATGTGAATATAGAGTATTCTAAGGCAACTGGTAAATTCAAAGAGTTCACTATAATACGGGAAGAGAACATCACTAAGGCAACTTACGAGCGGATGGATGTTGCCGCAAGGTATATGCGGGAGATGCATACGGATTTGAAGGGCACAATAAAGGAAGGCAACGCCGAACTGAAAACTGAAACAAAGCAGGTTGGCACAAAGATCGATAACATGGCCAACAGAATGGATGCCAACTTTGAGCGTATGGAAAAGAAGTACCACGTGATACACGAAGAAGTAAAGGCCACGAACGAGAACCTCACGAAGATGGTCGACAAATTCAGTCAGCTCGTAGATAACTTTACAAAGATGGTTCAAACACCACAGGACAAAAAACAGTAATCGTTCGGATGGGAAAATGGAGAGGACATGCACTCTCAGCAATCTTCAATTTTAAATCCGAATCGCAACGAATTATATGTCCACGCGATGTTCAATGAAATTCTACACGATTTTTCAACAATTAGCCGAACAATTTTTAATAATTTTACTTGCCTTCCAACACCTTCTTTATCTTTCCCCCCATCTCCCCATGTAGTTTTTTCACTTCCACAATGGGTATCGTTACTACTGTAGGGTTGCGGCTGAAACTGTCTTTTGAAGGTTCAACAATCTTATACCATCTCTCTTTTACGTCATATTCTATATATCGCCCAACTCCTTTGGGGGCGTCTCTTGCAATGGCGATGTAAACACTCTCGCCAATATGCGCCAACAGGTAAAACACATCATTATGTTTGTGTATGGGCGTAGCCATTGGTGACGCACACATTGCTAATAGGGATTCAAATGCCATCTCCTCTATTATCATCGCCTCGGCATTGCTCGTTTTTGTTATAAAACTTTCCGCTTGTGCACTATCTGATATTTGATTTTTGCAGACAGCGAGGTGCTGGCGTGTGTCATCTTTATGTCGTGTCGGAGATACTGTTATATATGGTAATGCTAATTTAGTGTTGGCAACGGTAGTTTGGTATGCTGAAAAATTCTTATTTAAAAAGATATGCGCCTAAAAATTATATCTACGGAAATTTGCCAAAATTTATATTGATAGTTTTAATTTTTATCTCAGCAATGGCATTTCTCGCATTTTTGGCCATGCCGCCAGCACAACATCCCATAACGAACCGTCCAGATGCTGCATGCAATGATGTGTTAAAATCAATGAAAAGCAGGGACAATACAGACATACACGTAAACAATTCACAAAAAGTGAATATTTCAGACAATCTCACATACCGTCAAACCGGTTCTATCTATGTCAAGGATAATAGTACGCTGGACATATCCAACGCTGCGGTTAATTTCGTTCAACAATATGACGAGCAGTTTAAAATTGACGTAAGAGGCAGGGGCGTGCTCAAAATAAGAAACGGGTTTATCCGCGGCGAAAATAACAGAATGCTAACATTAAACCTATCAGATGACGCACAGCTTATCGCAGAGAATTCGACGCTCTATATGAACATTAATATAAGCGGGAACGCAACTGCAATCATTAACAACAGCAATGTCGTAAACACTGGGAATCATTTCAGAGACCGGGCAGGGTTGTTTGCATCAAACTCTTCTTTTAACAACTCTTTGATATTCACGGATAACGCTACTGGAATAATCGCAAACACTACAGCAGCGGCCATAAATGTTTCCAATGACTCGGTTGTAGCCATCCACCAGTGGTTGACAGTAAACGTGAGAGATTCAAACAACATGCCTGTGCAATACGCCAACGTCACTGTCAGGTATTATCTGAGCGATACTGTTGCTAGCACGCTCCAGACAGACGAACTCGGCAGGGCAATACTTGAAGTCCATACAAATACAACAACATCCGAAAAGGATTCCTTTGTTGGAAATTATAAAATCGTGGTAAACTATTCATCGGTAGAAGTGCAGCGCGCGGTTTCCATTGCTAGCAGTCAGAGCATAACCACGTCTCTTTTCGTGTCGCCGGATATTTCGGTAAAGGAAATTTCATTAGCGGTAGCACCAGTCTTGAACGAAACAAATTATATCAACATAACAGTCGAAAACATCGGTGTTACTTCATCTCCGAGAACTCTTGTCAGGACTTTTGCCGACTATTTCGCGAACGAAACTTTCATAGATCCTATCCTGCCAGGTTCAACGAAGAACATATCTTTAAGCTGGATGCCGAAATTACAAGGCTACAACACGATAACAGTGAGACTGGACCCGACCAACTCAGTAAATGAAACAGACAAGGCGAACAACAACAAAAGCAGTGTTGTGTGGGCCAAAGGCAGGGGCGGCCCTGCGGTCGGCGTAGATGCCATTGCGATTTCCAATCCAAATCCAACAGAGGACGAAAATGTTTGGTTTAACATTACACTGTATAACGTCGGTGAGACGAACGCTACCCATCTATCGATGGAATTTTATATCAACGAAACATTGTTCTCAAACACATCCATTCGGCTCTTTTTGAGCAATTCCACACAGATTCGCTGTATCGTCTGGAAGGCTACTGTTTCATACAACATAGGGCTCGGCTGGAAAGGTTCACATGAAATCACAGTAAAAATAGGAGAAAGTAACAAATCAAGCTGGTTATGGGTAAGAACAAAACCCGATTTTACATTCTGGGCTCGCGACATTAACGTATCAAACACATCTCCGCTGGAGGGCAGCACCGTTTGGATGAACGCCACGCTCCAGAACATAGGAGAGACAAACGCTACCAATGTTTTGGTTAGATTCTATATCGACGATTCTTCTATTTCAGAAAACATTGTACCCATGGTGATTGCCGACTCCTGGTACACCGTATCCGCCTCCTGGAATGCCACCCCTAATGGCACAAGAACTATTACAGTTCGAGCGGACCCGGAATCTTCAATCCAAGAAGACGATGAAACGAACAACAATGCAAGCACAGCGATTTATGTAAGAAAAATTGCGGATTTGAAGCCTGTTGGAATCATCATGCCGTCCAATTATACCGTGGGGGACGCTCTGAACATTACCGCAGAAATCCGCAACCAGGGAGAAAATGACGCAGATACTGTTATTGTCAGGTTCTATGACGGCAACAAAACTATCGGAGACGCATCAATAAGTGGCATATTCTCCAACACATCGAAGAATGTTTCTGTAGTCTGGAATGTGGATTCTGTCGGAGAGCACATAATATCTGTCAGTGCTGACCCGGACAACCATATCAAAGAAGATAACGAAACAAACAATGTTTTGATGCAAAATATTACGATCAAATCAAGGCCCGACCTCACAATATCGAATATAACTGTAAACCCAGCATACCCGTTTGAAGGCGAGGATGCGGAAATAAGCATTGTCATTTCCAATATTGGCGGCACAGACACGGAAGCAACAGCCGACGTGTACCTAAACACAATAAATCCACAATCCAGGATAGGCTCTGCCGATGCATCCGTCCCGTCGAACAGTGAAGCAGTCTGCAAAATCATGTGGCGTGCGGATAATATAACCGGCGTATCCAGATTATACGCGGTTGTGACCAGCAGTATCAGAGAAACAAACACTGCCAATAATGCTGCAAGAAAGGATATCATCGTCTACTCGCGGCAAGGAGATATAACCGTAGGCGATGGCGAAATTAAGAATATAATCTCAGATTACGTTCATACTGGTTCAATTTTAGTAACAAATAACGGAACGCTGTCGATTGCCAACAGCGAACTGAAACTTGTTCAAAGCAGGGATTACCAGTACGGAATTATCATCGACAACGCTACATTGTATTTAAACAAGAGTACTATTAAAAGCAATCACCAGTTTGTAATCTACCTGTATAACGATTCGCACATAATACTCGACCGCTCCACAATATCCGCGAACTGTATCGTCTCTGTTGGGAACACAACACTCCTTGTAAAAAACTCAAACATCGAGAGCAATATTGCAGGCACGCTAAATGCGATTAACATTATAGAAAACTCGAAGATGACCGGAGACATATTTATTAACTTGACGACTTTGGAAGTAAGCAACAGTAATCTAAACGGTGCGCTGAACATTACGTCTGGAACGATTTCCTTAACGAACTCAAAGATTTTCGGTGCTATTAATTTCGAATCTTCCAGTTTGACTCTTACAAATGTGGCTACCGACAGCAGTTCAGTGAGATTGAGCTCTTCATCCATGTTTATTAATGATTCTGCAATCAAAACCAGTCAACTTAAATTGTACGGTGCTAACATTACAACTGCTAACTCTACATACACGCAGCCACTGGTGTTCATCAATTCTACAGTATCTGTCATAAACATTACCACACCTTCGATTAGCATAAGCGGCGATTCAGCATTATACAAATACTGGTGGCTGACCGTAATTGTTAGGGATTATGCAGATACACCCGTACCAAATGCAAATATAACAGTTCGCTCGCTAAATAGCGATTACACAGTAAACGCGACCACGGATAACAGCGGTTCGGCGATTGCCCAGATCCTTACAAATACGACTTTAAAAGAAGAGCATTTTGTTGGCAACTATGAGGTGAACATAAGTTACTTAAACAACGAGCTGAACCTGCAATACAAAATTAGAAGCGAATACAACACAGTATTAAATGCGAAATTCAACGAGATACTGATTCCGCCGACAAGCATTCAACTGGCCGTTGTTTTGGACAAGGCTTCTTCACTGCCAAATTCCAGAATTACTGTTTCGGGCGACGCAGCATACAGTAATAATATAAAAGCGCCTAACGCCAACATCACTATCAAAATCATAGAAACAGGAACCATATGGCAAGATAAAACAGATTCAAACGGACATTACGAAGTCTCGATTGTTGCCCCAAACAAAACTGGAACTTATACCATCAGCGTCGAAATAACGGATCCATTATGGGGATTCCCCCTCACGATGAGCAATCAAACGCTGTCTGTGGAACAACAAAAAGAAGCCCCGATTCAAGAAAAAAAGCAATTGTCCCTATTGCAGATAGTGCTGATCGTTATTGCCATCATGATAGGCATAGCGGCCGGACTCGTATTCTTCTTCATATATCTAAAGCGGTTAAAACACGTAGCCGAGTGCAGCCAATGCGGATTAGTATTGCCCCATCACCAGCGCCGCTGCCCGAATTGCGAGACAGAATTTGATGACGCGCTCGCTAAATGCAGCGAATGCAACGAAGTAATCGAGATGAAATCAAAAGAATGCCCGAAATGCGGCGCAAAATTTAGTTATAACGAAAAATGATAGTTGAGTGAGCGGCTTCGTTAAAGACGATTTTAAACATTGAGTTGGGATGGAACTACGAACCGCGATGTGGTTTTTACAGTCACTCAAGTAGAAATCACGAGTACACTATCACTTTCATCTCTCTTGTTGACGTATGTTCGTAGGTATCCATTGCATTTATCCTGATAGTATAATAACTGGTGTACGGCAGGGCTGGCGTTGTGAAGTTATAAGTAAAACTATAAAAGCCATCGCCGTCATTTTTCATAGAATCGCTTCTTGCTACAGTGTTATTCGGGTACAGAACGACATACTCTGCAGATTTTAATTTATAATTATCAACGACCTTTGCCGTAAATTTTATTTCTTTCCCAACGGCCAAAGAACTGTTCCCAAACACGGCTGTGATATTTTTCGTATCGTTCAATTTTATTGTCCCTGTATATACTGCAATATCGCCTATCGCCGGTTCTATAAAATCGCTTATAGGTGGGTTGCATACCAATACAAAGACCGCAAGCCATGTGAAGAAATACGCACCCACTAGGCCAAGCCAGTTCTTTTTCTCGAAGCTTTTTGTTTCGATACCCGTACTCGGTAGTATGTACTTAATTGTAAACATCCCAATAAGCCCGGCAAGGAAGGCTAAAAGCGAGTCATGAGTGTAAACTAATAAGAGATACGAAATAACGACGAACATCAAGGCATAACCCATCGTGACGAATGTTGCCTTGGAGTCTATCATCTCCTTTTCTATGAACTCCTTTACGTCGAATTTCGGCTCTTTAAATTCGTATTCTTCTTTCTCATCCTTCTCTTTCTTGGCCATGTTTTCAGCGTATATGTGCCATACTTAAAAAGATTATGCATGCTGACAGGGAAATACATCGAATTTTTAATAAAATTAAAAAAAATAAAAAGAAATGGGGGACAGTTTCCCCCAATATTTTCCGCCTTTAGATTCGTCTGCGCTTCATTAATAACAAGATGCCGAAGCAGGCAACAAGTGCGACGAGCTCAAATCCAGGCGCGAAGCCAGATTCTTTCTTCTTTTCCTTTACGACATTTATATCGGTTGTAGTTTTTTCGCATCCGTCTTTTTCTGCGGTGACTGTATAGTTGCCCTCTTTGTTCACTGTCAAGTTGACGACGCCTGTCTCATCAGTAGTGCCGCTCGCAGTGGTGTCTCCTGATACTAGCGTTACCTTCACTCCCGCCAGAGGCGTATTGTTTTCTTTGCTAAGCACCTTTATGGAGATGGCCTTTCCAACCTTCGGATCTGCCGGCGTCTTTACATCAAGTGGAATCAACCCTCCTATGATTACATTCTTCTGTGATATAACGCGTCCGTCTTTTTCAATCGACACGGTATACTCTCCAGCAGTTGTAAGAGTTATTTCTGCGGTACCTGCACCAGATGTTGTTGTACTCTTTACTTCTACACCATCTTTATACACCTTCACAGTGGCGCCGGCTATCGCTACACCATCGCTTTCAACCTTAATCGGTATCGGCACTCCTATGGTCGGTCTTGTTGCTTCCACTCCTACCTCAGTCACGCCAATCGTCATGCCTACGATTCTTCCCTGAATCTGTGGCGATACGAATCCAGATGCCACATATTTTCTACCAGTATTGTCAATTACCGTAGAAACCGTAATGATAGAGTAGTCGCCCCTGCTTGCCAGGTTCGGTATGGCTATGCTGGCGGTATTTCCAGTGCCGAATACTACTGATTGGAAGCTTTTTACTACTTCTCCAGTTGGTTCTGGAAGCCTCTTACATGCAACACCGTACAGATATTTCGTTATCTGTGTGGCATCTAATCCATATAGGTCTAGTCCGTTGCTCAAAGTTCCAATCCCAATTGTTGTATCTACTCTGCCTATTTCTGAAGATAAACTCAGATTTAGCGCGTATGTGTTTCCGGGTGCTATCAAAGTCGGGCCGGTTACTTTTACTCCAACTTGGGAGGTCAGCAGTATTCCGATTACACCATTCATTTCTGTTATTTCGCGATAGCCGCTTATCGGATCTGTTATTACTGCTATCATGGAGACTGGACCGTTTGCCATAAGTTCAACGCTGCCAGTTCCGCTCATTTGCTTGTTTTCTATCGTACTCTCTTTATAATTAATGCCCGGAACGCTACCAGTTATATCTGTCAGATTTAGCGGGAATATCCCCACATTGACAGTAGTAGTTACGCCGGTAGGCAGCGTTACTCCAATCGGGAGTTTTTCACCGATAGATTTCGGGTTTTCAAATACAGGCAATCCTGCGAATTTTCCTATCTGCGTCAGATTTATTTTTGGTACGTATCGTTCCCCGATTATGGGTGCAATCGTTGCACCAGTGCCAATCGACGTGTCGGTTGTAGCGATCACAGCATATATTCCATAATCCTCCAGGGCGAAGCTTATACTCGCTCTGCCGTTTGCATCCGTGGTTATTTTACCGCCGTAAGCAATCTTTATCGGAAAGTCGGACGAGGATATGGACGTGGGAGACGCGCCTGAGACCGTCATTATCTGGGCTTGGATCGGGTCTAGGTACACTACCGTAGCCGCAATAGGTGCGTTCGGAATCACGCCTGCGGAATTCGTAAGCGTGAAGTTAACTGTAGCAGTCTTGCCAGCTGCAACTTCCTGGAAATAATCTGCCGATGCAACCAAGTTCACGTTACAGACGAAGAACACTTCATCCATTGTTTCCAAGACGAGGTGCTCCATCGTATTCTCGGAACTAAGATAACTGCCGAGTTGTGTAGTAGCATTTGTGAGGGCGGAAATATTCGGCGATTGGCTTATGTCCATGACTTTGTTTGTTATGTTTATTTGTGTGCTATTGAAGAGCTTCAGGAGGTTGATAAACTCTGTAGTATTATTTGCCTCCGTTGCCCAGCTCTGGAATGCCGGCATATCGTCTATTATCTCTATTTGCTCTTGGAACGTATCGCTGTTTGTTTTGTTTAGGATATTGAACAATTTAATTTTTACAACGGAATTGTTAAGGTCGTTGGAAAGATTCTGGAAGTTCTGTTCTATATATCCCGAAGCGTTGATTTTATCGAGTGTCTGTATAACATTGTAGAGTGCCCATAGCTTGGTTTCGCTATCCTTGACGGCGTTTATAGATGCATTCAGTTCTTTAACCTCATTGCTGTTGAAAAACTTTTCAAACGCTTCGACAATTTCTTTTGTTCCGTTTAATTCTTTCAAAGCATCCTTCAGCTTTTCCTCCGCTTGCGTTAGGTTTTGTTTTGTCTGGTTCACCGGAGAAAGTGTGGTGTCTGTTTTGGTTCGGGTCGAATTAGTACTCTTGTACACTGGATATGTGCTTTGGAATATGGTAGACGAACTCGGTTCATGTATGATTTTTACATATATCGGTTGATTCGCATTAGCGGCGGTAATGGCTGTGTCGTATATGCAAACAGATTCGCCGATATCCCACCACAAATTATTGGGTGCATTGTCTAACGGAATGCAGCCATTCGAATATGTAGCATCATTCGACTGAACATGAACCCACTCCCCTGTTCCAATCTTTACATAAAACCGGAGGTCCTCTATCTCACAAGAATTGCCCTGAGTTGCATAAACCCGTACATATGAATCTCCCGCCTCTGCAACACTGAATGCAATTGCGGGGGGGGCACTTCCACCGGTACTTGCTAAGCCCGATGCCCAGACATACAACATGGCAGTAGGCAAAACTATTACGCCTTTCCCATAAATTCCTCCCTCCGTCATCAATGTCACGAAGTAGTTCTCTATAGCCAATATTGTTTCTTTTGTCTGCTCGGCTTCATCGGTCTTTAAGAATCCAACCAGTTCTTCGATTACACCTGCGGCGTAGGAGGTATTCGTCTGATTTTTGGCTAGTGTTATAAATGTATCCCAGGACGCTCTATTTGTGAGGTTTCCTACAATCGCGTCTATGCCGCCCATGTTATTTATCGTGCTGTTGACATTCTCTATCTGCCCGTCGATGTAAAATATAGCGTTATCGATTTCACCATTCACTTTTTTAGCGGCATCTATTACTGGTTTTATCTGGTCGCCGTAAAATTTCTCAAGTTGGATAGTCGGTGTATCCTTCGCTGTTTGGCCCCCGCCCGTAGCAACAACTTCTACGCCGTACAAGCCACCATGGGCAGTTGTAGGCACGGTGTAAAGTGCTGTCCAATTGTCTGTAGCGCCGTCATACGTCATAGAAATCGTAGTAATTGCTTCGGTGTTCAAAGTCGGATGCTCATAATAGTATAGTGGGGTGAATGACGGTTCCAGATACCTAAACACGTTCGCAGTTACACTGACACCCGTAGTGTATGTTGTTTTTGCAAAGACATGTATCGTGTCTCCTGCCTTTGTTATCTTTGTCAGTACCCATGCATCCACACTCAGTTCCGTTGTAGTTTTAGACGCACTCGCATTAGTATTTTCCACGCCAGCAAACATTGCCGGGATTCCGCTAAAAACCATCAGCACTACTATACTAAGTGCCAATGCCCTCGTAGTCAATGATATATTTTTTGCCATTTTTCATCACCGTATGTTCCATCCAACATAACAATATTAGTTTTAATACATGTCGCTGAGCAGTATATATATTTTTTTGTAAGTCGTATGTTCTTAGAAGTGAGGAGGTATATAGAAAAGTTGGGGCTGGATCTGGAGTGAGAATATAATTTTAAAGTGGGGGTTAAAGAGTAATTCCTAAAGGGGCACTTACTGGTTGTACACTTTTTCCTTGCACTGGAATTGTCGGCGGCGCTATACTCTGACCGCACCTAAACGTAGTTTCCACTGCAGACGATGTACCGTTCACCATCGCTTCCAGTGACAAGTTTGTAGTATGACTTCTTGTAATAAAGTCCGTCCCGAACAGGGTTTGTATATATGTAATCAACCCAGCCAGTACCGTTCGCAAGTGCGCCTTCCACTATCTGATTCCTAAATGGTTTGCCCGCGGCATCCGTCTTGTTTCTTAGGCTCACTCCGACCATCTTCATGTTATCTGCGTGTGCCACTATCGTGATATTGGTGTCATAAACGAACGCATAAAGCTCGCCGTTAGTGGCATTCTTGTACGGGTCGCGCCCTGCAGAAATGTTCCGGAAAGTCCCTTGCGCATCTGCCTGAATGTCTGCTGCAGTCTTATTCACAAGAGCCGTAACTTCCACATCGGTAAGATTTCCGACATATGCGCTTGCGCCTACATAGCGGTAAAGTATCCTCTCGTAATCGCTTATTCCTGTTGTCAGATCCTTTTCAGACCTTGTATCGTAAAGTGCCTCCTGGAAAGCATCGACAAGCACATCGGAAACATTCTTGTTAAATGCAAAATAATATTGATTCGTCCGCAATGTGTATACTGCGGCATAGTCATCCGGTTTCGAGGAAAACTGTTTTATCAAAAGCCTCGCCGGCGCCTCGGCATAAGCCCACATGTCTATCTGGTTGGATTCCATTCCTGCGATTATGTCGCTCGCATTGGTCAGCGATACAAGCGATTGGTTGCTTATCCCCATATCTAAAAGGTCCTGGGTGGCTATGTCGCCGGTGATTACACCGATGTGGTATCTTGATATGTCGGACGTATTCTGTACTGTTATATTCCGCCCCTTTAGCGCAAAAAGGACATTATCGCATCTGCCGATCGGTCCCGCCCACTTGAACTTATCCTCGCGAGCGGACACTCTTGCTGTTGAAAATACCGCGGTATTGTCTTGGGTAAGCGCCGCTTGGTATCCGTCTGTCCATGCGGTCATGTTTATCTTCCTCTGGGGCGCGCTTACATTAAGGCGTTCCAGTACCGCGTTTAGCAACTCGATGGAAATACCCTTCATCGTGCCGTTATCGATGTAATTGTAAGGCGGATACTGTTCCGTGTAGTATGTTACATAGCTCAGTCCTTTTGATGGTATGTGCCGTCCGATTATCTTATCATACTCGCTTAGGGGGGTGCCCTGCGCGCCTTTTTGCTTTAAGGAATCAAGCGAGTGTTGGAACGATTGCACCAGCGAATCGGAAGTGTTCCTGTTGAATGCAAAATACAGCTGTATTTCCCCTATCGAATAGACGTTCGCGAAGTAATCGTATTCGCCCAGTGCCTGTTTTGTGATATATTTCCCAGCTTGTTCGCCGTACGCCCATAGGTCTACGGTGCCATTCTTAAGCTCGTTGGGTATGTTTGACGAATCGTCGTATGTGATTATGTTTGCCAGCGGTACGCCATGATCCAATAATTTCTGCACGGTCACCGCATCGGTGGATGTGCATATCTTGTATCTAGCCAAGTCAGCGTCAGATGATATGCTTATGTTTCTGCCCCTGACTGCAAAAAGAACCTGTGGATCATTGAGTATCGGCCCTACCCACTTAAAACTGGCCTCTCTTTCGGGTATTCTTGCCATAGAGAACAGCATTGTATTTTTTGATGAAAGCGCTGTCCTGTACCCGTCGGTCCAATTCACAACCCTGACATTATTGCGCGACAGATTTGCACCCATATTTCCGAATATCGCCTCCAGAAGCTCAACCGAGAGCCCTTTGAGGGTTCCGTTCTTCTGATAGTTGAATGGTGCATACTGTTCTGTAAAGTAGGTTAAGTCGGATGCTTGTTCCACAGGCAAATTCTGTGTATTTGGCAGTACAAACTGGAAATACGCACCGCCCAAAGCTCCCAGCAGAACTGCCGCCACAACAATCGCTGTAAGTGTTTTGTTCATATTATCCCAAATCCTGATTGCGTAACACGTATAAAACTGTTGTTTTGCGTCGCCTCGCTGCGTTTACGATTCCATAAAACTCGCACTACACGGACAAGTCAAAATCCGATTTTGATTTTAAAATCAAGATATCGTTCGATTGATATGTCAGTGGCTCCACATCGGAAGCACTTTGTCATACCCGATTAATTTTATGCCTGTAATCGCCGCCACATCATAGGTCGTTGCTCTCAGGTTTTCCGCATCTAATTCTCTGATATCATTGCAGCCAGATAGTGCGGTAAGAATGTTCAATTCTTCGGAGGTGGCGCTCAAGAAATTCCTTAGGTTTTCTCCTGCTTTTTCCCAATTCAATTTGCTTTCCAAGTTTGCGTTGTTTGTAGCAATCCCTTTTTCACAATCATTAGTATCACACAGGCCGCAAGCGTTGCAGCCTATCGCTATTCTTGACGCTGTACTGAGGCCAACAGCATCGCCGCCAAGAGCAACAGCTTTGTAAACGTCACCGCCATCCATGAACTCGCCAGAAATCAATAGTTTTACGCCTTTCTCCTTGGCACCAGTTTCTTTAAACGCTTTCTGTGCAGGTACAAAAACCCCTAAGACAGGCACTCCAACATTTTCAACAGCAACATTTGGCAAAGATTCAACGAAACACTCGCTGCAATCAATGTGCACAGCATCCGCGCCCGCATTTATTGCATGTTTTGTATCATTATATACGTCGCCCCCGCCAATTTTGACGATAACCGGTGTTTCGTAATCTGTAATCTCTCTTATTAGTTCAATGTGTTTTTTTATGTCTTCGGGTATGTCCATATCAAGGTGCTTAGCCGGACTAAATGCGTCATGCCCTATCGATATATTCCGTATTTTAGCTATCGTCGGTGTTATTTTCTTTGCTGGCAATATGCCACTGGTGCCAGGTTTTGCGCCACCGCTTAATTTTATCTCTACAGCATCAGCTTCGGCTAGCGTTTCTGCATTTATTCCGGCTCGGCTGGCAGAATATTCTATAACAATTTTACCGCCGTGTTTTGAAGATATCTCTTTTTCTTCTTCGAGCGCAAAGCAATCAGAGACGAAAACAGCAGTACCTGCCAGGGATCCTCCATAAACAAGAGCGTTTCTTGCACTTCTGCTGATTTCTCCATAAGAATCTGCATGGACAAAAATGGGGGTCTTCAGGAGTAGAGGTTTCTCTAAATTCTCGCCGATAATCACACTTGTTTCCAAAGGCTCCTGATAAACGTCTACTGGGAGATTTTTATGAAGTTGAGACGGAACGACAACCAAACCGTCGAAAGGGCGTGTTCGCTTCTTTGTTGTATCTATATTACATTTCGAGAGCGGTTTTCCGTCTTCTGCCTTCTTCTTAATACCCTCGATAGCATCTTCCCATAAATTCTCGTTTCTAGTCGTCTTATTCACCTCTCGGTAGTACGACGTTCTCTGTTTTGTGTTTTTTCGTATAATCTAGTTTAGGGTTGGTCGCTGTTATCTTTTTGAATTCTTTTATTTCACTGTCGATATCATATTTTTTAAACAAACTCTGTAAGAAATCCTTATCTTCACTTTCTAAGGGGGCTTCTTCGCCGTTGTAGCCAATTTCCCCGTGATTTCCGCCTATGTATATGTCGCCGCCAGCTTTCCAATGGCTAGCCATGTCGCCAACATCACCAGTCACCACAATAGTTCCGCCTGCCTGATGTAAACCAATGAAATCTCCGGCATTACCCTCGATTACAACAATGCCATTTTTCATATATTGGCCGACCTTCCCGCCCGCATTTCCTTTAACAATCAAAATTCCGCCAGATATATAGGTACCAGCACCGTTGCCAACGTTTCCGTTTATATGAATCTCGCCCTCGGTCATAGAATCGCCAACGAATCTACCGGCACCACCGTTTAAGACGATTTTTGCGCCATTGTTTAACGATGCAAAGAGATCTCCCGCGTTGCCGTTCGTTATTATTTTTACGCCCTTCCCGATGCCAACTGCAATGCAATGTTGGTGCAGTAAGCCCTCTATTCTCACGGTTTTAAAATCATGTAATTGTTGTTTTAACGTTTTGTTTATTTCTTGTGTGGTTGTTATTCTCCCTTCATCCATATTCTATGGATATAACAACTTCTTTATTTTAATGTTGTGAGTGGGGGAAATAATACCATAAACTGTCTAAACATAATGTATTTATAGTTTTATATGCGTTAGATGTTAGACACCAACAATAAAATTGATAAAAAATGATGCAAAGTGAGGGATGCAATGAGAGTGTATTGCAAAAAGTGTGGTTGGAAGTTACATAAAGTGTTCTCGATCATTGTTATCGCCTGGACATTTAGTGGACTGTTGTTTGGCAGTACATTATTCAATGGCACGTTGTCGAAAGTAGAGGCAGCCAACCCTAGTCCGTTTGTGATACTTACGGGCGGAAATGTAACGCCTCCAGTTGGCAACGTAACTGCACCATTCAACTATACTATAAATTATACGCACACAAACAACGAACGCCCGGATGAGTTGTACATTTCTATAGGTGAGAATGATTACGATATGAAAGAAGTTAACGAAAGCGATACGAATTACAGTGACGGAAAAGCATATTATTTTGAAAAATTACTTCCAAGAGGAAATCACAACTACAGTTTCACAGCATCGGACATATACGGTAACACGAACTTCACGCAAACTTTTACAGGACCGTCTGTAAACATAGACACGATGAACAACGTACTTGTCGTTTTTGGTTCTACGGGGTATGCTGGATTCTTCCGTAAGGTTATAGAAGACAACATGACCACCTTATTGGACCGCGGCATTAATGTAACAATGGCCGACGATGTTAATCCAAAGAATCTCGGAAATTACTCTGTGATTGTTGTGGATCAAACTGCCACTATCAACTCCGGAAAATTGGAGATATTGAAAAGGTATTTGGAGAGTGGAAATGGCATTGTGTTACTCGGAGACACAAACGCACTCAAAGTTCCGGGTGCAGATACTGATACAATGAAAACTTGGTTTGGAGCTGGAACCACATCCATGCGGTTCAGTAGCGGTACAACAACAAATGGTACAGCAACAATATCCACAGACCGACCGTTCGGCTGTGCACTTTCGATAGGCGACATCGTGTTTAATGAAGCGAACCCCTACACGTATCGTTCTCCAGCACAGGTATCTGCGGGAGATTTGTCTTCGACGGTAACAACAATCGCTCGCTGGGGGGGAGACAATAAAACATTTGCATACAAACACACGTATGGCAGCGGGCGCGTGTTCTACCTAAGCACGAACCTAATATGTATATATACCATAGAAGACGAGGAAGTCAAAAACAATTTAACCGACCTATTTGTCGCGGGAACGTCTTGGGCATCTAACATTGAGAACCAACTAATAAAACCAGATTTTATACCAACTAAAATAGAATTGTCAAAAGAAACACCGTCAGAAAACGAGGAAATAACTGTCAATTTCACTATAAAAAACCAAGGCACCGCTCCGGGCACAGTGAATATTGTAGCCCATGACGAATCATCTGATGGACGAGTAGTATTATCGCCCGAGAGCAACTATGTCAGAATCAACTCGAGTGAGAACCGTACTTTTTCGTGCCAATGGACACCTGCAAAAGGCGGAAACCACAACATAACTGTCGAGATTGACCTGGATTATGAGGTTTCCGAGAGCAATAAATCTAACAATGTTTTGTCTAGGGGAGTATACGTAAATACCCCACCGCAAATAGGCAGCATGGCGGAATTCGACAATAAAAAAGCGTTATATGGTAAACCAGTTACATTTACATGTGCGGCTGAAGATGATAGCGGCCTGAGCGACTCTTCATACATTTGGTCTTCAGACAAAAGCGGCAGGATCGGAACTGGAACATCGGTTACCGTATCGAACTTATCGGTTGGTAAGCACAAAATCACATTAACTGTCACAGATGATTACAGCATTTCGACCAATGCTTCTATCAACCTGACGATAATTGATTTAAGTGCACTTCCTGTTGTAAAAATCACGGCACCGTTAGACAATGGCGTATACACTAACATGGAGAACATACAATTTACTTGCACGGCAACGAAGGGAACACTGCCCTACAGTTACACATGGAAAATGAATAATAATAACGTTAGCGACAGTCAGAATTTTGAAAAATCGAACCTAACACCCGGGAAATATGAGATTTCAGTGAGCATTCACGACGCAGATAATTTTTCCAGCGATGACAAGATAAACATAGAGGTGATTGAACAAACCGGATTTATCTGGATATCCGACCTCAACACGTCCTCTGGAGATTGGAATACAACAGAGGACGAATCGAGTTACAGCATCTTTGTATCTGTTTACAATAACGGTTCATATACCGAAACCATAAAACTTCTACTGAACGACGACATTCAACGAACTCAAGAACAATCATTGTCGATTCCGAGCAAGACATCCGGAACCACAGAATTCGAGTGGTCATCACCTTACAGCGGGTCACATAGAGTAACTATACAAGTAATGAGGGGAATCAGTATTCTCGATACAAAGGATAAATTAATCGGAGTAATGAACCAGGTTCCAACGGCTCAGATACGATTTATGAAGACAGACGGAAGCAGCGTTCAGCAAATTTACGAGGGAGATACTATATCATTGGATGCAAAAGGCTCTTCAGACACAACTTTTGATAGGACATGCTTGATATGTACATGGGAAAGCGACGGTGTAATAATACGAGATAAAGTGAGCATCAATGAATCTATACCTTGGAAATTCCAGAAACCCGGCTCATATTCCATAAAACTAACCGTGAAAGACGACAATAACGCCATGAATACGGCGACAACATCAATTACCGTATTAAACCGCCCGCCCGTAGCAGTTGCCGGCGAAGATACGACTGTATATGTAGGCGACCCCGTACTATTTTACGGAAAGGGCACAGACCCATCGGAAGAGCCGTGGATGCTGAAGTATCATTGGGATTTGGGGGATAAAACAACCTCTTCGGAAATGAACCCGACGCACCGGTATAAGGAGCCTGGAGTTTATCCGGCTACACTGACAGTAACAGACAGTTACGGGCTAAGCAGTACGAGCACCGCTACAATAACTGTAACAAAGGTGGATAAGCACCTGCTTGTTTCCATAATATCGCCCGGGGACAGAACCGCTATAAAACAAAATACTGTCATTAAAGTCTCCACTACAGATACGGCTGAAAAAGTGCAGATTTACATAAACGGAGCTATTTTTTCGGAATTTAAACAACCTCCATACGAAATATCATGGGATACTACCACGGGCGCATATCCAAACGGAAAATACACTATCTCTGTGACTGTTTCAGACTCCACCACTGCCGAGAAAGTAGCTACGTCTGAGGTGGTAACATACGTAGAAAATCCAACTGCAGCGCCAGAAGCAGTAGTTGCTGCTACTATTGTCGGAACTGCTACTGCCGTGGGCAGCGCTACGGTATTGAGCGGCACCGTAGCCACTGCAGGTGTAGGAAAACTCAGCATGTTCATAAGCAAAATAAAGGATTGGGCTTCTCAATATGGCGGGCAATATACCGAAGATGTGCTGAAGGAGAAGGCAGATCAAAAGGTGAAAATAGAAGGAACACAGGGGTTGGCGAGTGGGACCGTGCTGGCATCCATATTTATATCTATTGTTGTAATTGTCATATTTTATTCGTTCGTAGATTCTGGCGGGATATTCAACTTCTCCGCCGGGGGATTTATAGATGCAATCCCGGAGACATTCATAGCATCGGCCATAGTCATAATAGTCATTGAATTGGTCGTAGCATTTTCGGCGGGCATATCGAACTTACGTTTTGGTTATAAAAACTGGCCAGGCGGCATATTTGCCCTCGGAATTTCCAGCCTTCTAATGATGCCGTTTGGAATGCCCGGAAGATCTATCATAAACAAAGAAAAAACATCAGAAAGAACAATTGCCGCGATCGGCGTATCGAAATCATCCATCATACTCTCATTCGCATTGTTGTTCGCCGTTATGATGGAGTTTGGAGGAACGTTCTATACCATAGGAGAATCGGGCATGGGGACTTCGTTAATGCTCTTTATGTACACTGTTCTCCCCTTTAGGGTAATAGAAGGCGGTGACATCTACAAATGGAATAAAGCCATATGGGCCGGGTTGTTCACTCTATCCATATTGTTGTTCTATGGATGGGAGCTTTCGTTCTTACCACATGCGGCATATCTTTTAGCAGGCACTTTGGGGGTTGTTGCATTGAGTTATACTATGGCGTATCAAGTAAAGGGTGTTAGGGGTTATGTAATAGGAGGTCCGTCCGCCTTCAGCTATGCGGATATGATGATTGACCCATATGGTAGGAAAAAAAGATTGAGAGAAAAGAAAAACTTATTCGTTTTTGACGATTCTGAATTTGGGCAGCTCTCGGAAACACCATATAGCGCGGGAGAGACGGTGTATGCACCGCCAATACCCGAGACAGCTCCTTCCCTTGCGGCAGTGGAAAAAGAACAGCAAGCACCAAAAGAAGAGCCAAACGAGGTGTCTCCTTACGGCGAGGAGAAACCCACAAAATGGGTCGTGCCATATGTAAAAAAGGAGAAGGGTGCAGAAGGCGACGAGTGGCTGGAAATGTAGGTGTTTTCCCCCTCTCTTACCATCGGTTCTGTAGAAACCCGTACCAACACAATAAAAGAGAAATTAACTCGCCCCTACATACCTACACAGTACGTAGGAATCATAGGCTAAGAACCCTGTCTTCAGGTATTTCGAGTTCTTCAACTTAAGGGAAATTTAGGTATTATGTGTCCTTTGCTGGATGAAAATATTTTGACATCTACGGACTTTGCACGTGCAAAGTCCGTACGATCGTACAAAATTCCCCCAATGAATTTTGTAGAAAGCACAGCACTTAAGTCGAAGGTCTCTACAAAGTTAGAAGAAAGATTAATAGTCTAAAAAAACAATACTAAAACAAGAAGTGGAAGCATGGCAAAGAAAAAAATATTAGTTATTGATGATGACAAATTCATTTTACAAATGTTTAAAGATATTTTGGAAGCGAAAGGTTACGATGTCGTTGTATCAATTGGTGGAAAAGAGGCAGTAGAGGAATATAAAAACCAAAAACCCGATTTAGTGATTGTAGACATACTAATGCCTGGAATGGATGGTATACAGGTAATAAAAAAAATATTAAAAATAGATAAAAAAGCAAAAATCATAGTCGCTACTGCACTAACTAAGCTAGGCTTGGAAAAAAGCTGTCTAAGAGCAGGTGCAAAGGCATTCATCATGAAACCATTTGAACTGACGACACTAATGTCTACTATTCGAGATGTATTGGAGAAGTGAAGGATAATGACAGTAGAGCCTGTAGATCCTATGTTTGAGAGGATAGTAATAGAATCCATACCAAGCAGCATATTGATAGTTAATAGGAACTTAGAAGTGGTTTATGCAAACAAACACTATCTCACAATATCTATGAAAAGAAAAAAAGATGTTTTAGGCAAGCCGATCGATAAGGTTTTGTCCCGAGTTAGTTTCGAGAGGATGAAACTTGATAAAAAAATTAAAAAGGTATTCGACGACGGATTACCTTTTGAGGGAGGGCACGTTCCTGGCGAGAGGCTTGGTAGGATATTTTTTTATAAATTAATGCCATTAATAACCGAATCTGGTGATGGGAATTATGTAGTGATATTTATAGAAGATGTTACAGAACTTACGAGATTGGAGGGGGAATTAAAGGAATCTTATGGAAAACTTGAAGATGCATATGCAGAACTGAAAGCAGGAGACAAAGTAAAATCAGAATTCATTTCTGTAATCTCTCATGAACTTAGGACCCCAGTAACAGTACTCCATGGCTATCTTGAACTGTTTGAAACAGGACATATAGGGGAACTTACAAAAAAGCAGAAAGAGAAACTAGAAATTATGAAACTCCAAACCGATCACATGAAAAATATGATCAATGAAATGTTGGATTTGTCGAAAATGGAATCTAGGAAATTCGAGATTGCGAAGGAAAAGATATCAATAGCAAAAACTGTAAAGGAAACTGTCAAGATGATCGAAACACTGGTAGACATGAAAGGCCATACAGTCTCAATAGATGTGCCGCCTAGTTTACCAGAACTTATCGGCGACGACAAAAAGATTGCCCGAGTCTTGGTAAACCTATTAGTCAACGCCATAAAATATACCCCTAACGGGGGAAGAATTAATATAGGGGCAAAGGATAGAAAAAACGACGTAGAGATTAGTGTTGCCGATACGGGTATAGGCATCTCCAAGTGTGATCAGAAAAGGATATTTGAGAAATTTTACACACTCAAAGGGACTTCTTCGATAAGTAAGCCTGGCAAATTCGGGCTTGGGCTGTATATATCAAAAGGAATAGTAGATGCGCACGATGGTAAAATTTGGGTCGAGAGCGAGGAAGGCAAAGGCTCAACATTTTATGTTACACTACCAAAAAATGTAAAAGAGCAAACTACGCATACCTAGAGGTACGCGCGTATACGAATTTGGGATATGCCCATCCCAACCTTGAAGGGTCGGGTGTTGCTGCTCAAATTCGTAAAAGAAGGCGAATAAGATGGTTAGGAGGAACATAAATGAAAATATTGGTCGTAGATGATGACAAGGACATACAAAAAATGTTCAAAGACATTCTGGAAAAATGCGGCGGCTATCAAGTCACTCAAGCAGATGATGGAAAAGGGGCATTGATAGAATATCAGGAATCAAAACCAGACATAGTGTTAATGGATATACTGATGCCCCATGTGGATGGTATAGAATCCACAAAAAAAATCTTGAAACAGGATAAAAATGCGAAAATCGTTGTTGTGACAGCAGCAGGCAAACCAGGACTGGAGGAAATGTGCATCGAGGCAGGCGCAAAAATGTTTATCAAAAAACCATTCAAAATAAACTACCTGCTGGACGTCATTCAAAAAGTATCAAGAGGGGTAGTGTAAGTGGTAAAGGGTATCGAAAAGACAAGAGGATTCCTTGAGAACATTATGGAATCTATCCCAAGCACCATCCTCGTAGTGGACAAGGTTTTAGGGATAGTCTATGCCAACCCACACTACTATAGGGTATCTAGACAAAGACCTAAAGATGTACTCGGCAAAGACATTAGGGAGGTGTTGCCAGCACCTACCATTAAACGTATGGATCTAGATAAAAAAATAAGAGAGGCAATCGACACAGGTAGATCCTTTGAAGTGGGGCATGCACCTGGGGACAGACTTGGCACATTCTACTTTTACAGGGTGAGGCCACTAACGGATGGTCGTGGTGGTAATGTTAGTGGGGCCGTGATCTTGGTCGAGGATGTGACAGAATTGACACGGTTGGAGGAGGAGGTAAAAGAATCTTATATGAAATCGGATTTTATATCCGCTGCTTCTCACGGATTGAGAACACCATTGACAGTGATATCAAATTACCTTGCTCTCATGCAAATGGGGAAAATAAGGGATCCAGAAGAACAAAAAGAGACAATAAAAACATTGATTTCACAAACAAACCACATGATTGACTTGGTTGATGATATGCTTGACATCTCAAGGATAGAATCTAAAAAGTTTAGTATTGAGACAAAAAAAGTAAGTATTGAAAAAATTGCAAAGGACTCAGTAGAAAAAGTGAAAATTTTGGCAGATCTAAGAGAGCACACAATTTCATTAAAAATACCAAGGGGACTGCCGAAAATTAATGTGGATGAAAAAAGAATTAACGACGTATTCACCAATCTGCTCACTAACGCTATCCGATACACGCCAAAAAAAGGTAAAATCATTGTTAGCATAACCGATAAGGGGGAACACATAAGGTGCACAGTTGCAGACACAGGTATAGGAATCCCTAAGAAAGAGCAAGAGAAAATATTTGAAAGATTCTATGTAAGTGGAGGCAGATTATCGAAGGGGGCACCTGATAGAGTGGGTTTAGGACTGTGTATCGCTAAAGGAATAGTGGAAGTTCATGGAGGAAAAATCTGGGTTGAAAGCAGAGTAGGCAAAGGCTCAACATTTTACTTTACACTACCAAAAAATGTAAAAGAACAAACAGAACAAACTACGAGCACCTAAAAATACTACCCGGCATGTTTCGAAAATCGAAACATCACTCTTTTATAGGGGGTACTGGCTACTATATCCCCCTTAAAAGACTATATCGGTTAAAAGACGATATGGGTGTTTTGGCTCAAATTCGTAAACTACACGCACCTAAAGGTGCATGCGTACTACGAAATTCCAAAGAATTTCGTACGTTCGTACGCAATTCGCAAGCGAATTGCGTAGATTCCGAATTTGGACAATCCATACATCCCGCCCTTGAAAGGGCGGGCGTACTATGGAATTCACGGAATTCCATACGTTCATGAGCGATTTGCGCTCAAATCGCTCAGATGCTGTCCAAATTCGTAAAAGAAGGTGAATAATGTGGTTAAGAGAGATATAGACGAATGCGTATCCATGCCTATCGATGCAAAAACCATATTGCTCCAGGGATTAAAAAAAACTGATGTACTTTTGTTTCTATATCGAAACGGGGTTGATAGATATCCTACATACACCTCATTTATAAAAGCAGGTCTTGAGAACAACAGTTACTGTTTTTATGCATACGATAAACAAGACCACAAATGGCATCCTGAACTGGTGTTTAAAAAATACATCGATAGTCAGCAGTTCCAGCCGTTACCTCTGGAAGCTGAAAGCGACCCCATCCAAACACTTGATGAGGGGTTAAAAGTATTTTTTGACCGTGCCAAAGCCAACCGGAATATATCGAGGGTTTTGATAGATTTTGGCAGCACAATAAATACGCGCAACGAGAGCAATGTTATCTCTTATATGCAGGAAATTATCAAAAAAAACAAAACGCTTCCATATATCAGCATAAATGCCCTAGATATAAGTTCGTTGAGTTATGATGGAATAAGTAATGTGGTGAAGCTACACGAAAAAGTTGCGGTTTTTACACCCCAAGATGTGGGCATGATGCTGAATTTTTCAGGTCAGAGAAAGTTTAAGGAAGTATCTATCGAACCAGTATCTATCGAGCGTGTAGAACAATTTGTTAAAGGCAACCTCGAGGCTATCGTGCTGCATATACTACAAGACCAAAACCTGTGCGGCTACGACGTTATCAAAACGATTTCCCAGCGATATAACGTATTCTTATCGCAGGGCACTCTTTATCCATTGCTTTATCTTCTAGCCAAACAAGGACTTCTGGAAGTAAAGCAAGAGACAAAAGCGAAAGTATACTCCCCTACAGAAAACGGCAGGAAGATCATCCAAGACAGGATAAGCGAATTTAGAAAAGTACAGGAGTATATGCTTAATTTGCTCAAAGAGCATACTTGATAATATTTTAATGAATATATATCGTATACAAACATAATAATCCAAGGCCTAAATATAATAAACCCCGAGATGTTTGATGTGGAACAAATGGTAATCATCGAAACAGAATTTGAGAAGAAGCTGGAGGAGAAAGAGAAATGAACGCAGACGTGGCATTACGCTTGATTGCAAGCATCGTTAATATGTGCTTAGGTTTATTTATTCTTTACAAAAATCCAAGAAAAAATTTAAACGTGGTGGGTAGCGTTGCTCTCTTTCTGATCGGAATATGGATGCTGGGATATTTTTTGGAAGGCTCGGCAACAAATATCAATGAAGTTTTGATATGGATACGAATATGTGATGCGGGCGTAATCTTTATTGTGGGGGCAACTCTGCACTTAGCTTTGATTTATTCTAAAAAAGAAAAATTCATTAGAGGTTGGCTTCGACAATTTCTTCTCTACCTTCCCTTTGTTGTTTTTTATATACTCTTTTTGACAAACGACCAGTATCACCTTTTTTACACTATTGCCTCTACGAATGGGGAACTGCACTGGATTTATGGCCCCGCATGCCAGTTATTTATCATTGTTAACGTATTATTCATATTTGCGGCTGTATTTTTGCTATTAAAAATATCCGTAAGAAGTAAAAATATAAATGAGAAAAAAGGAGGACTGCTGATACTTGTTGGTGTTTTATTTCCGTTTATTAGCAACATCGTGACGTCTATATTGCTTATTTTTGGGGGCGAAATCCCAACATTTGTTATAGGCGTGCACATAACTACCAGTACTTACAACCTACCTACGGACCCCTCCCCACTAATTGTTATGGCCATCTGTACGAGTATCGGCATCATGAGATACCGTCTCTTTACTGTTGAACTTACAGTAGAAGAATGCATCAAAACACCACCGGAATATTCCTTAAAAAAAGGCCTCAGCTATATGATAAAAGAAGAAAAACTCGATAAAAGCTATGAAATATTCCATGACCAAACCACCCATGGGAATGCGGGCTTAGTTTTAACCAAACTTCCGCCCGAAAAAGTCAGGGAGAGGTACCACATTATCAAGTCACCTATTCTTTGGCTAACTTTTAAAGAGGTGGAAAATGCAATCTCGCCAAAGGATATGGGCGTTTTAAAATCCACTATTGCAGATTTTATTGGCAAAGCAGAAAATCCAGTAATATTGCTTGATTGTTTTGACCAGATAGTCGTTGTCAACGGTTTTGAGAAATCGATAGAGATACTGAGGGGGATAAAAGAAATATGCACAAAGAACAACGCGAACATATTGCTCTCAATAAACCCGGAGTTGTTTGAGAAAGAGCAGATTGTAGAGATGGAAAAAGAACTCATCGTCTTAAAAACGGCGGGGGGGGGGCGGAGGCGTTAATCGATGAAACAACTACACAAACTAGACAACTATCACAATAGTATAGCCAACAAGATTGGGGGGGTGTGAAGTTATAGCATGAACATCGTCGATATTCTTGTTTATCTCTTTGGCACAATCACCATCTTGTCAGCAATTGTATTCGCTTTTTTTACCGCAAAAAATTCCCGACTTGCAGCGGAATCGAGAGGTTATTTGCTCATGCTATTGGCTAGTATTTCACTCATTGGTTATTTTTTGGTCGGTGCAATCGACGTCTATGTATTCTTGGGTAAGTTGGCATATTACCCCTTTCTTGTTTTCATGGCGTCTCTTTTCTTTATGTGTCTGAGTAGTTTAGTTGTTGCAAGATCTATTCAAAAAGCCCACCCTCGTGCTTTGGCGACAATAGCTTTCGCAAACCCGGCGATTCTCGCTGGTGCAATCGGTTTTTTTACTCTCGCTTTAGTTGGGTTACCATTGATAATTTTAGATACTTTCTGGTCGCAATCGCCAAATTTTACACAATTTTCTGTGGCGTTTACGTTTGCTTGCGCAATCTCCTCGATATGGCTCTCTATTGCCGCAGTACTGACCTATCGACAGTTGACGTCTGTAGTCATAAAGCCTGTAACGATGGTGGTTGTAAAAGAAACGCTTCTGCTTAGAGACGATGTTCTTGCTGTTATGATCTATAGCACCTTACTAAATACACTCATAATCGCAATAAGACCTGTTGTCGGTGGCAAGATTCTAAAAGAGGTTCTAACAGAATATTTCGAATACAATCCAGTTTTGTTTGAAGGTTGCAAAGTTAAAGAAGATGGGTTAATCGACTTTGAACCCGCGATAAAAAATCTTGATAGAATTTCGAAAAAGAATAGAACAAAGGTTGTTTGCAAACGTTTCTCGGCTCTCAATTCAAAACTCATAGGATTTAGTAGCACTCTCTTCCCCGTTAAAATGAGCAAAGACATACTCGCAAAAAGTTATTTATCTCTCGAGAAACGGTACAAAGATGCGCCACTACTCTCGGAGATTCTCAGAACGATGCCAGAAGGTGTACTGGAAGAAGAAAAAACAGCATTTTTAAGCAGGGATGAGTTAGAAGCAAAAATTGAGGAAAGAACCGCAAAATTACAGGAATCCGAGAAGAAATATAGAGAACTAGTGGAAAATGTGCCCGATATAGTCTATTCGCTCAATAGTAAGGGGGAATTCACTTCCATTAATAAAACCGCAATCGATTTACTTGGTTACACCGAGGAGGAGTTGCTAGGCGTTCATTTCTCTAAAATCATTTTCAAAGAAGACTTGGATAAAGCTGCCGCTTCATTTATCGAATTAAAATCCAGGAAAAGAAACGTAACAAAGGGACTCGAACTCAGACTGTTGACAAAACAGGGTGAAATTATATTTGCAGAGTTAAATGCTAGGGCGACCTACGACGGAGATGGCAATCTGATTAAAACAAACGGCGTAGTACGGGACATCACGGAGATCAAGAAGGCGGATGAGGAAATAGAGAAGATGTCTAAAATAGAAAAAGAAAGGGCTGAAGAAGCAGAGAAGTTGAGCAAAGAACTGGAAAAAGCATTAGAAGAGGTAAAAGCACTAGACAAAACGAAATCAGATTTTATATCCATAGCAGCACATGAACTCAGAACACCTCTTACGCCCATAAAGGCATACATTGACCTAATAACGAGCGGGGCCCTAGGAAAAACCACATCACAACAAAAAGAAAAGTTGGAGATAGCAAGTAAAAATTTAGATACAGTTGTACGCCTAATCGATGATATGCTGAATATTACAAGGATCGAAGCAAGAAAACTTGAACTGTTAAAAAAATCTATATCGATTGGCGAGATTGTAGATATGGCGCTTGACGATGTAAAAACCCAGTTCTCTGAGAGGAAGCGCAGGATATCCATAAAAATACCTGAGGATTTGCCAAATATTCATGGCGATAAAGAACTGTTAGTTAAGGTATTCGGCAATTTATTGAGCAATGCAGTAAAATATACAACATCCTCTGCCGATAAGATTGTAGTTGAGGCAAGGAACGATGGAAGGAATTTGCATATAACTGTTGCAGATACGGGTGTAGGAATACCGAAAAAAGAGCAGACAAAAATATTTGAGAAATTCTATGTTGTTGATAGCAGTCTAACGCGTAAACACAGGGGCATAGGTCTTGGTTTGGCGATAACAAAAGGCATAGTAGAAGAACATAATGGTAAAATATGGCTCGAGAGTGTGGAAGGTAAAGGTACAACATTCCATATCCTCTTACCCGTCGGGGGGGGGGGGGGGGGGGGGGGTAGAAATTAAAAGATAGGGCAAAAAATAAGAACTCAGCAAACAAATTAAAACAATAAAAGAAGATGCGAGGAGGTTAGACAACACAATATAAGCAAATAACGGATATCGAGAGGCAATGTTATCTAACCGACGAGGAGGGTATGTTATATGACTAAAAAAATTATGATAGTTGATGATGAACCTACAATAGCGGATGCGGTGAAAACCACATTAGAGACAGAAAAATATGATGTTGTAGCGGCACACTCTGGCATAGACTGTTTAAGTAAACTAGAAAAGGGAGAAAAAGTGGATTTGATTCTTTTGGACATAAGGATGCCGGAGATGGATGGGTGGGAAACCCTACAAAAACTAAAGGACAAGGGCATTACAAATACGACAAAGGTCGTGATGCTGACCGCAGTATTGCATATTGGCAAGGACATCTTTGGGCTGCAAGATGTGGTGTCGGATTATATCAGGAAACCTTTTGACAAGCGCATACTCGTAGATAGCATAAAAAAGGCATTGGGGGAAAAGGATAAACGGAAGACGCTTGGCAAATCAATCGAGATTAAACTGAGGGGCAAAGAACTGGACATTCCATTAGAGGCAGAGAAATCAGAAGAAACCGAAAGAAAATATGCACTTAAACCCAGAACCAGTTATATCGTGGAGGGGGAAACAATTGACGATGCTTTTGACATTTTCACAGATTATGTTAGGCACAGCATCCCAGGTTTGTGCATTACGCGCCAACATATGGATAATATACGGGAAAAATACAATCTCATAACAACACCAATACTATGGCTGAGTAAAACACCTGGTTCGAATCACCTCTCGCCGACGGACTTGGGAATGATACGTCACGTAATAATAGAATACCTTGAAAAAAGTGGAGGTTGCATAGTCTTGTTGGATGGTATAGAATATTTAATCACCAATAATGATTTTTCAACAGTTCTAAAGTATATTGATGACATAAACGAGGCTGTGATGTTGAGCGAATCAACGCTACTCATACCTGTAGACCCCAGGACACTTGATGAGAAAGAATTGGCATTATTAGAAAGGAATATGAATACAATAAAAGCGAAGGACGACATCGGGGGGGGGGATAGAATACCGGGAAAATGTCTAACCGAGTGTCCAATGGGAGCGTCGATTGTAGATGATGACGGAGTCCCCGGGCACCTGAACAAAAGAAAACAAGGTCGAAACGCTGGCTTCCCAAGGTTTTGTCCTCTTTCCAATTCTGAAACAAAAAAATTATAAACAAGTTCTCACTCTTTATATGTGGGGATAGGGATAACTATGTTAAAAGACACAATAGATGGGTTAGACAAGATTTTTGAAAGAGATATACCACCAAACTATGTACTCATAATAAAAGGGTCGTTCGGCACACTAAAATCCGGCTTTATGCACACTATGCTCTCAAACTATTTAGCAAAAAGGAAAGACGAGTTTGGTGTTTACGCAACACTAGAGGAATCTAAAGAAAGTCACCTGAGAAATATAGCCAGTCTGGGAATAAAAACACCTAATAACTTGGAGATGTTCGATTATTCCGACATCAGGAGCGAGTGGAAAAAGGAGGAGAAGGAAGGAAAACTGGATATTGTGAAAATCACGGAAGACATCATAAAGTTTTACAAGGAAGAGAAAAAAGAAAAGTTCACGATTTTTGCAATGGACTCCTTTAATGCGTTATGCTCACTTGCCGAGGTAAGGAGGATAGATAGTTATCATTTCTTCACATATCTGAGAGATAGCGGCTTAACCTCTTTAGTAGCCCTGGAAACGAATGGGCAGCAGGTAATGGTTCCAGAATTTTTCCTTGCAGATGGCGCAATCGAACTTGGTACCATAGAAATGCATAACGACGTACTGAGATACATTCAAGTACAGAAAATGAGGACCGTAAAGCACAGTATGAAAAAGTATCAATTAGTTGTCGAGAGGAACGGGCTTTCAGTATTGGAACCTATATATGCGAGAGATAACAAATAATACCAGTACACACAACGCAAAGATGGTGAACGGTGAGAAGAATCAAAGGGCTGAGGGACATTAAGAAAATTTCTGACATCTCTAAAAAACCATTCAAACCATCCTTGACGTTACCTCCTTTAGATGTTGGAATCGGGAGAGTTGGTCATTCTATGGGCAGACCGATGACGGGTACGACACCTATAACTTCAAAGGAGAGATGGATCAAAAGCCCACCTAAGAAGCCAGAGAAAATAAAACTGCCAGTATCCGAGAAGGGCACACTTGTAGACGTTTTTGATGAAAACGACTACATACTTGTTACCGTGGATTTGTCGGATATACAATTACCTGAAGATTTTCATAGCAATATCGAGATTGATGAAATCACGGAGGTTTCTTTCAGAAACGGTATTTTCGGGATTAAACTAAGAAAAAAGAAACATGAAAAATTAGAGGAAAGGAAGGCAGAAAGAAAAATTATTCCCGCTATGGAGAAAGAGATAACCGCAACTGTAAAAAAGAAGATAATGTTGGAACTGAAAAAGCAGATGCGAGGGAGAGTATGACGAGCGATATGGGTCAATCGAGTTTATCAAAGAACTGCGAGTTGTACTCGACCGAGAGAAAAGGTTAAGAAATGGCTAGACCGAATGTTAATGAGAACAAGGAAGAAGTTGTTAGAAAAAATCTTGAAAACATCATACTATACTTTCTAAAAGAGCAATCAATGTGTGGTTATGACGTCACCAAAACCATTTTTCAGAGGTTTCACGTTGTAATTAGTCCAGGAGCCGTTTATCCACGTTTATACTCCTTGAAAGAAAAGGGCATTTTAGATACCGAGATAAAAGAAGGAGAGGGGACAAAAATTTACTCTCTTAGCGAGGAAGGAAAAAAAATTGTAAAGAACAGATCCATTGACATTACAAAAATACTTTAGCCCATGGGGGCATAACAAATTTTACTGGAACTTCAATAACGAACACGAAACAATAGCAACACGAAAATAGGCAAAAGGAAAGGAGTTTTGGTAAAAAACGTTACGACCCCTCTTCTAATATCTTCTTTATCTTTCCCCCCATCTCCCCATGTAGTTTTTTCACTTCCACAATGGGTATCGTTACTACTGTAGGGTTGCGGCTGAAACTGTCTTTTGAAGGTTCAACAATCTTATACCATCTCTCTTTTACGTCATATTCTATATATCGCCCAACTCCTTTGGGGGCGTCTCTTGCAATGGCGATGTAAACACTCTCGCCAATATGCGCCAACAGGTAAAAAGCATCATTGTACTTGTGTATAGGTGTAGCCATCGGTGATGCACATATTGCTAATATAGATTCAAAACTCATTTCTTCTACTATCATCACTTCGATATTGTTTCTTTTTGTTATAAAACTTTCCACCTTGTAAAGCAAAGAGACATCACCAATATTTTTTACGAAGATACGGTATTGACATCCTTATAAAAATGCCTTCGAAAACTATTTTTCTTACGATTTTGACGTTGTTTTTGGGTAACTTTCCGGCTTGCAGTCTGAATGCTTCAAAAAATGCAAATTCGAGATAGCCAGTGTTCCAAAGTGTTATCGCTCTTGATTTACTTTACAAGAGCACGGTGGCTTTGGTAAAAAACATTACAAACTCGTGGAGATTACCTCCTCAAAATCTCGGCCTTAAAACTTCATACATTGATATTTTTAAATATTCAACATTAATTGTAGATGGCAACTCGTTTCCAATATTGTGTGTAGCCCCTATGAAAAGAATGCCTATTTCGCCTTCTTTTAAGGTTTTGTCAATATTTTTTGCTATAAATTTATCCCGTCTCTTTAACAATTCCTCTTTTCTTTCTTCATACACTTTCGCTGCGCGCTCTGCCTCCATTGGAGTCTTTGCTACCATCATGTCCCTAATAAGAAAATATTCTTCTTTCATTGCCTCAAAACTCTCAGTCTTCATCAGTGTTGCACCATCATGTATGTACTTTAGAATTATACGATGATTTTTACTACCTTTCTCTGCCGTTTCCTCAACTATCTTTACTCCTATTGGGCCATCAATGACTTGGCCATCCTGATATATTTTCAACTTGCCGACATCTATGTTTTTTATTATTCCATCAACTGCTTTATTTAATTCTTCCCAAAATTTTTCTATATTCTCTTTGTGACGCTGCCACTCGGCTTTTCCAAATTGTTCCTCGCCTATCCTACTCATTCTCTCCTTAAAAGTCCCCATATCTATGTCTGTATGAAAAATCGGAACAATTATCAGTTTTCTCATTCTAGCAATTACACCCACTTTTAGAGGTTTAACATTTCATACTGTGCTACTACAACAACCCCCAGCAAGAATGACTTTTTAAACATTTTTCTCTGTTCCCTTCTCCTCGCCTATCATTAGTCCCCTGAACTCTTCCATCATCTCTTCATATCTTTTCAGTGTTTCCTTTGTCATCGTTGGTCTAATGGCCGCTATGGCCATATCAAAATGCCTTTTTTCAATCTTTTTATCCTCTGAAGCCCTTTTTAAATCATCTTTTTTCATACCGCTTTTAATAATCTCCCTTATAGCGAGCATAACCGCTTCCTTACATATCGCCTCTATGTCCGCACCAACATAATTCTCAGTCTTCTCAGCAAGGAGATCTATATCAACATCCTTTGCAAGCGGCTTGTTTTTAAGATGTATCTCAAAGATTTTTTTCCTTGTTTTTTTGTCCGGGGGAGGAGTGTATATAATTCTATCGGTTCTTCCAGGTCTAAGCAGGGCTTTGTCAACAATATCCGGTCTATTTGTTGCAGCAATAACAACTACCCCCTTAAGTTCTTCTATTCCGTCTAACTCCGTCAATAACTGGGAAACAACCCTTTCAGATACCTTGCTATCTCCAGTGCCGCTTGATCTGCTTGAGGCAATAGAATCTATTTCATCAAAAAATATTACACAGGGGGTGGCCTGCCTCGCCTTTCTAAACATCTCCCTGATTGCTCTTTCAGATTCGCCGACATACTTGCTGAAAAGTTCGGGCCCTTTAACAGATATGAAGTTAGCCTCCGATTCATTTGCAACAGCCTTGGCAAGCATTGTCTTGCCAGTACCCGGCGGACCGAAAAGAAGAATACCTTTCGGAGGTTTGGAGTGAAAAGCATCGAAAACATCGGGATATATAATAGGCCACTCAACACTTTCCATCAATTTTTGTTTTACATCGTCCAAACCGCCGACATCATCCCATTTCACGTTTGGTACCTCGATGAAAACCTCTCTCAAAGCAGAGGGCGTTATTATTTTAAAGGCCTCATGAAAGTCCTCATTTTTCACTGCCAAAGAATCAATGATTTCTGCCGGTATTTCCTCATCCATGCTTATATTCGGCAGAATGGCGCGCAATGCATGCATGGCGGCCTCCTTACAGAGTCCTGCTAAATCCGCTCCAACAAAACCATGAGTAATGTCTGCAATCTTTTCTAAGTTCACGTCAGCTGCAAGTGGCATACCTCTTGTGTGAATTTGCAAAATTTCAATTCTTCCGTCTCTATCCGGTACGCCAATTTCTATTTCTCTATCGAACCTTCCGCCCCTTCTAAGAGCAGAATCTAGCAGATTAGGCTGATTTGTTGCACCAATCACGATAACGTTACCCCTCGATTTCAAACCGTCCATTAGTGCAAGCAGTTGGGCGACAATTCTTCTTTCAACCATCCTTTCGCCAGTCATCTCCTCTCTTTTGGGCGCTATAGAATCGATTTCATCTATCAGGATTATTGTAGGGGCGTGCTCCTCGGCCTGTTTGAAAATCTCCCTGAGCTTTGCTTCCGGCTCGCCATAAAATTTCGACAATATCTCAGGACCAGAAATGGTAATGAAATTCGCTTCAGACTCAGATGCTACGGCCTTTGCAATCAACGTCTTACCTGTTCCGGGTGGGCCATACATCAAAACACCTTTTGGCGGTTCTATGCCAAGTTTCTGGAACAATTCGGGATGCTTTAGCGGCAGTTCTATCATTTCCCTAACAAGCCCTATTTCCTTTTTCAATCCCCCAACATCTTCGTATGTAACATAACTCCTTATTCCCTCAAGCGGCTTCTCCTTTAAAACAAAATTTGTTTCGCCCGTCACAAGTACCGGTCCTGACGGACTGGTTTCTGTAACTATGAACATGAAAGGCGTTCCAAGAGCGTCAATCCTTATCTTCTGATCTTTGATAACAGGTTGTCCTTGAAGTGTCTTGCGTAGGTACTCGCCTCCTCCCGCTATCCTCACAGGCTGCGTAGGCGTCACTGTTATCCTTTTAGCATTTTCAATCTCAACTTTTTTGATCTCAATTTTCTCGTCAATACTTATACCCGCATTGTTTCTGATGTTTCCATCAATCCTTATAACATTCTTTCCAGAATCCTCGGGATAACCAGGCCACACGATGGCATAAGCTGGGTTTTTTCCTTTTATTTCTATGACATCGCCAGAAACCATTTCATTTGACTTCATAACATTATTATCTATTCGTGCAATTCCCCTACCTGCATCCCTATGTTTCGCTTCAGTTACCTTTAACATAATTTTTGACATAGTAGCACGTAAAAGAGTCGTGCTATAAATATATTTTTCATTTTTTCTTCACAACGATGTTTCATTATTCGAAACGACTTCCGAGAAAGAAGATATATAAGTCATATAGACAATCATAATACTATCAGTTAAGGGGGGTGAATTAGAATGGTGGAGAAAGCAATGGCATCAACAAGTCTCGTAGAAGTTATTGACCGCATACTCGACAAGGGTGTCGTCATAGATGCATGGGTAAGAGTGAGCCTAGTCGGGATAGAGATTTTGGCAATAGAAGCGAGGATTGTTGTAGCTTCTGTAGAGACATGGCTGAAATACGCTGAGGCAGTCGGTCTAACCGCATCTGCAACGGCATAAACAGGGCATGAAATAAAATGAATAAATGGGGGCAATGGCCCCCTAATCTCCTATTTTTCAGATGCTTTTTTGCATTAGGGGATTGCAGTATAAAAACATGAGAGTAAAAAAACGGAGGAGGATAAAAATATGGATTTAGCGAACGATATGAAAAACATCTGTCAAGACATAGTGAATACAAAGGCCGAAAGGGTCGAAAGGGTGAATGAAATAAAGGTAGATACAAACAACATGATAGGCGACTTCAATACCGAAAGAGAAAGAATGGGTAGAGAACTCAGAAAAGACCTGAAAGAGTACACTACTGGAATAGAAAAAGAGGTCAAAGGACTGTTGAGGGAATTTGAGAACAGCAGGGAAGCGATGAGTGCAGAACAAAAGAGCGAATTAAACAATTATGTTATCGGCATTAAAAAGGAAGTGAGAAACATAATCAGAGACTTCGCGTCTGAAAGAAAAAAAATGGGAAAGGAGTTAAAAAATGACCTGGATGAATACAAAAACCAGATCACAAGAGACGTTGAGGGCTTGATGAGAGATTTTCGCTCGGTAAGAAAAGAACTAACCGGTGAAATAAAAGAGATGCACAAGGCATGGGGAGAGTTGTCTAGAACAAAACCCATCAAAATAGCAAGAAAATTCGAGGAAGCAAAGCCTGCCAAAAAAGCAAAAAAAGCAAAAAGAACCGTGAAAAAAGCGAAACACATTGAAAGCACGGAAAAATTCACAGAAACAAAACCCTCTGAATAAATAAAAGCATATCTATTGTTGAAAAAAGATACGATGTAGAACAGTGCACCGTAATCAGCCTTTTTTGTCACCTTATCTTTGGTTAACAAAAAATCCTGGGGAAAAGGGGGAGAGGTGGTTATTGGAGAGATACCTCTCACCCAGGTGCACCTACATAAAATACTAATAACTAGATTTATATCTCCTACTCTATTAAATAAATAAAAAAGTGATCTAAATGCCAACGGAAAAAGAAAAAATAACTAAGGAAATAAAAGTCCTTGAGACGCAAAGAAAAAGAATATCTGAAGATGTAAAAAAATTTGAAGGGCAAAGAAGAAAAGCAATCGAAGAATTAAGAGAGTTCGAGTTCCAAAGAAGGAGAATAACTAGAGAAATAAACGGCCTTGAGGCGCAAAGAAAAAGAATAGCCGAAGAATTGAAGAAAACTGAAACGCAGAGAAAAAGAATACCTGAAGATGTAAAAAAAGAGCAAAGGAGAAAAGCAATCGAAGAATTAGGAGAGTTCGAAATCCAAAAAAAGGAAATAACCGAAGAAATAAAAAGACTTGAAATACAAAGAAAAAGAGCAATGAGAGAGTTACAAGAAATGGAAACGAAGAAAAAAACAGAATTCGAGTTGGTTATAGCACCTAAAAAAGTTGAAAAACACATTACACAAAAACTAGTCCCCACTATTAAAGATACGGTAGAAAAAATTGATAGTATTAAAAAGTCGGGAGCTTTACAGCAGAAAAAGAAAATCCTGGAAAAAGCACGTAATGAGGTGCGGGAATTAATGGCTTCTATCACAGAGCTAAAAACAAAAACACCTGAAAAAAAGAAAGAGATCAAGGTATTGCATAAAAAACTTATGGCAAAAAAAGAAAAGTTAAAAGAAGCAATTAAGGAACTGGAGAAATAAACGAAAAATATAATCATCTATCCGCCCCTAAGGAAGTTGCCAAATCTATCTTTACTGACAGCGCGGCGAGATCCTTTTTAATACAGTATAGATTTTTGAATAAAATCGTTATTGACTCCTAATTTTTTGCGCCGCCTATAAAATCCCTATTCTAATTCGTATCGCGACTAATTATTGTATTCCGCTTCTTTTAAATGATATTGTCTAGAGATTGGGTTTTCTACGGAGTCTACAGAGCCGCTATAAATACATTTTTCACAACGATGTTTCATTATTCGAAACGACTTCCGAGAAAGAAGATATATAAGTCATATAGACAATCATAATACTATCAGTTAAGGGGGGTGAATTAGAATGGTGGAGAAAGCAATGGCATCAACAAGTCTCGTAGAAGTTATTGACCGCATACTCGACAAGGGTGTCGTCATAGATGCATGGGTAAGAGTGAGCCTAGTCGGGATAGAGATTTTGGCAATAGAAGCGAGGATTGTTGTAGCTTCTGTAGAGACATGGCTGAAATACGCTGAGGCAGTCGGTCTAACCGCATCTGCAACGGCATAAACAGGGCATGAAATAAAATGAATAAAATGGGGGCGAATGCCCCCTAATTTCCCTATTTTTTAGATGCTTTTTCGCATTGGGAGATTGCAGTATAAAAACATGAGAGTAAAAAAATGGAGGATGATAAAAATATGGATTTAGCGAACGATATGAAAAATATCTGTCAGGACATAGTGAATACAAAGGCCGAAAGGGTCGAAAGGGTGAATGAAATAAGAAATGAAGTAGATAGACTGATAAACGATTTCAGCAATGATAGGAAAAGAATGAGTAGAGAACTTAAGGGCGACCTGAGAAAATATACAGATGGGATAAAAAAAGAGGTTAAAGGGAAACTGAAAGAGTTCGGGAATGACAGGGAAGCGATGGGAATTGAGCTAAGGAATGAACTGAAAAAAACCCTTGATGAGCCAAGAAAGGTTGTTGAGGCAATAAAAAAGGAGACGAAAAGCACCATCAGAAACTTTGGAAACGAAAGAAAAAAAATGGCAAAAGAATTAAAAGGTGATTTAATCGAATATGCAAGTAATATTACAATCGATGTTGCTGATTTAATAAAAGACTTTCAGTCAGAAAGGAAGGATACGGTTAGAGAAATAAAGGATATGCACAGTGCATGGAAAGGACTAGCAAAAACAACGCCTGCTAAAGTAAAAACGAAAAAATTACCAGAAAAAGCTCCTGCTAAAAAAGTAAAATTGAAAAAAGTAAAGGGAAAGGCGGAAGAAAAAAGAGTAGAAGAGAAGAAACCTTATGAAATTGTGGAAAAAACGTCGAAAGAAAACATCGCTAAAAAAGCGAAATTAGCGAAAGTAGTGAAAAGATTACAAAAAGTGGCAAAAGAGATATCGGGAGAGAAAGCAACGGAGAAAAAGCTAGAAGCGGAAGAGAAAAAATTAGAATTGGAAGAGAAGACGCTATAGGAAAAAGTTGGCGAGGCTAGAGAAACAAAACATTCCGAATAAAAGAACACATTTTACTGAAAAATCTATACTCGAGGGAGGATACTCCTAGCCTCTACCGCCCTACAATAATCATGTGGGGGTAAAAAAAGCAGGGATAGGGTGAAAAAAAATGAAAAGCGAAAGAATAGGATATAAATGGATGGCACCAATATTAATACTCAGTATTTTAATGGGTGTTTTTGCAGTGGTGAATGTTGGAACGATAACAGTAAAGGCGGATACAATACTCTCTATAACGCCAAGTAAAACGTCTGCTACGATAGGCGAAACAATAAACATAAGCGTGAATACAACAAACCTATCTGGAAATAATTTAACATTTAAAATCATAAATGGCACAGGCGCGATAGTTGTAAATCAGACATCTAACATAACCGACAATACGACATACTACAATTGGAACACCACTGGTGTTGCTGCTGGCGTTTATACTATGAATGCAACAATCAATGATACGACCTATGGAACCACAAACATAACATTGACTGCGCCAGTCTTGGTCGGACCTACTGCGAATGTTGTCATTGGATCAGTTACAACCGATAAGACACAATACACTGAAGGCGACACTGTAACCGTTACAGTGAAAGTGAATAACACAGGAAACGCAAGTGGTTACACTACATTACTCGTGAAAATCGGTGCGGATATTATAGTAATAAACGAGAACATGACTGTAGCCAACAACACAGAAATTACAAAAAATGGCACATGGACAGCAAAGACTGGAGATAACCAGAAGGCAACTGCTACACTAAATGGTACGGAATCGAAGAATGCAACATTCAATGTAAAGGCGAAAGAACAACCTGCGAAAGGTTTCTTGCCGGGATTTGAAATCGTTCTGTTGGGAGTAACACTCATTGGAGCAGTTCTAATAATCGGAAGAAGGAAGAAATAGGATGAATTTCAAAGGATGGAAGCAAAATATTCAAAATAGGTGAAAAACATGGACATGAAAAAAATATTAGGCATACTACTCGTGTTAGTGGGCTTGATTGGATTCGTGCTTGGTGCAATGGATTACAGCACGGCCGCTGGTGGTGGAACAACGATAATGAAGAGCACGATCGGATTCGGTGGAAAGACCGCATCACTAGGCGTACTAGTGGTTGGTTTGTTCCTGATGATGATAGGCTTGTTCTTCCTAAAGGTCTTCCTAAAAGATATGATTATATGCAAGCTTATGGGTACGAAGGTACAAGAAACGACTCCAGAAGCTATGGAAACAGTTGTTGAAACTACAACTGAAGAGCCAAAGACCGAAGAAACCACTGAGGAAAACAAAGAAGAAGCAACTGTCGAGACTACAATAGAAGAGCCAAAGACCGAAGAAACCACTGAGGAAAAGAAAGAATGGAGAAAGAAAGGGCCGAGAGGAAAACGGTAGCTGCTGATGCCGAGGTCTGCCTAGAGTGCGGCGAAGAGTTTGAGTAAGTCAATTACTCATTTTCTCTTTTTCCAGGTTTTATAATTTTTCTTTTTAAAAAATAGTGAAGAAAACAAATATTTGATAAAACATTGTCTCGTGTTGTTTCGGAGCCCGAAACATCGCTTTTTTATATTAGAAATACATTTACTATTTTTGTAAACCAATAGGATACAGAAACTATAATTTGGTTTGAGGAAGGACATAATATGGAAGAAGATCTCGTAACAATCATAACACCAAGGCCTGAGAAGGGTTTTGTGGAAACAGAATATGTGAAATCCCTAACACAGAGGGCATTGATATACATAAAAGCAGGATATCCCGTACACCTTGCCGGTCCTACGGGATGTGGAAAAACAACATTGGGAATGCATATAGCAGGCAAAGTCGGAAGACCTGTTGTTTTAATAAATGGCGATGAAGAATTCGGAACCGCCTCGCTGGTGGGTGGGGAATCAGGTTACAGGAGAAAAAGGGTTGTTGATAGGTTTGTTTCAAGGGTTTTGAAGGAAGAAGAATCTATGTCGAAACAATGGTCGGATGAACGCCTAACAACTGCTTGTAGATATGGTTTTACACTTGTTTATAATGAGTTCACAAGGTCAAGGCCTGAGGCGAACAATGCGCTTTTGCCTGTTCTGGAGGAAAGGATACTGGATTTGCCATCTGGTGCATCGGGTGAAAGTTTCATAAAGGTTCATCCAGATTTCTCGGCAATATTCACCTCAAACTCTGAAGAATATGCAGGTGTTTATAGAAGCCAGGATGCGTTATTAGACAGGATGATAACAATAGACGTTGGCTACTATGATATGGAAACAGAGAAAGAAATAATAAAGGCAAAATCAGGAATAGATGATGAATCAGCAGAAAGAATTGCTAAAATGGTTAGGCGACTTAGGGAATCAGGAAGTTGTGAATATACGCCAACCGTAAGGTCAGGAATAATGATTGCAAAAGCATTGATGAAATCAAAATTAGTTCTTGGGGACGATCTCTTCACACAGATATGCTATGATGTTTTATTACCGAGGATTGGTAAAGGAAAAAGCGGTGAATTAGACGCTAAGATTGTGATAGACGATTTACTCAAATCCGAAGGATTAGATAAACCCTTGAAAATAGTTAAGAAAATAAAAGGTAAAAGGAAGGCGAGGAAAGAATGATAAAATGCGCTTTCTGTGATGGAAAAGGCAAAGACCCATATAATCTTCTTTCATATCTCGGCACGTGCCAGGTATGCTCCGGCAGAGGGGTTGTTAATGTTCGGGAGCCAACGATAGAATGTGTTTACTGCCATGGTTCTGGAAAACACCTAAGTGATGGAAGGCTAACCTGTCCGGTGTGTTTTGGCAAAGGCGCTGCGACTATGGACGAAGACAGGAAAAAATGCCCGGAATGTCACGGCACCGGGAAAAATAAGGAAAGCAAATTACCATGTCTAAGATGTGATGGCAAGGGAGTGGTGAGAAAATGAAGGACTCTAGAAACATAAAAAAGGTATGGAATCTGAAAGGGATGAGGGATATTGAAACGCGCAAAGGCAGGAGATGTCCTGCGTGCAATGGTACCCGGATAAGTCCAGAGACAAATCTCAAATGCAGGATATGTAATGGTAAGGGGATGATTTGATGATAAAAACAACCAGAAGTATAAGAAGTAGTTTGGACGTTGCAAGGAAGCAAAGGGCGCCTTCATTTACTCAAAAGATTGAGGAGAAGATGAAGGCAGAGTTGGAAAAAGAGTTTGGCCCTATTGTTCTTGGGGAAAAAGGGCACAAAGTTATTGAGAAAGAAAAGATGACGAGGGCAAAACAGGCTCTTGCATTGAAAAAGTCAATGAGAAAGATTTTGGAAGTGAAGGAGAGGGCAAAAGCCCTTCAATCGGCCAGACAGGGGCCAATCCAGATTAAGTTAAATAAGTCAAAAAAGAAAGCGAAAAAGATAGAAGACATATCAAAATTCAAAAAGATAGATATTGGATACTGAGGGCGAAAAATGGAAAAAGAGGCACATAGGGGAAAATACTTCTATTGCATAATAGAGTCAATGAAGCCTGAAAATTTCGGCGAAATAGGCATTGATGGAAGTGATGTTTATACAATTAATTACAAGGACATAGGAGCTGTTGTATCCGATGCGTCAAACAGTTCGTATGAAGTCCTGAGGCAGGGCGTAATCCACCAAAAGGTTGTAGAAACTATAATGAAAAAATACACTATTATACCTATGAGTTTTGGCCAGGTTCCGAAAACAAAGGACGACGTCAAGGGCTTTCTATCGGAAAATTGTACTGAAATAAAAAAAATGTTTGAAAAACTAAACGGAAAAATAGAGTTAGGTGTTAAGGTTTCATGGAAGATGGATAAAATATTGAAAGAACTAATTGAATCTAGCGATAGGATAAGAATATTAGACAAGCAGATAAAAGCAAAAACACCTGAAAAGGCATATCCCTTGAAAATAGAACTTGGGAAACGTGTGACAGACGCTCTAAACGAAAAGGGGAGGAAGATTGTAAACGATATTTACGGATCATTAAGTCATCTAGCGGCTGAGAGCAAGGAAAATAAAACATTGGTAGAGAACATGATACTCAACGCAGCATTCCTTGTCGAGAAAGCAAAGGAGAAGGAATTTGATGAAAAGATGAACGAAGTGGAAAAGAAATATGGCGATAAGGTAACACTTAAGTATGTTCTTTCTCCGCCCTACAATTTTGTTTCTTTAGGGGAGAAATGATATGGTGCTCCTTATTGATGATCTGCTTATGGTTCCTATAGACCTTGGCATAAAAGTGCTTACAGAGATAAAAAATATGGCAGACGAGCAGATGCTTAACACTCTAGAATCTGTCCAAAAAAAATTTATGGAAATCCAGATGAAATATGAAAACGGTGAGATGGAGGAAAAGGAATATAAAGAAGCGGTAGAGTTTTTGGAAAACAGACTGAAAATGGTTAGAGGAGAATAGATGAAAAAATGAATGTGTGGCTGCTGAGAACGTTTTAAAGGAAATTGATTTGAAAGAAAGAATAAGGAGGTGAAAAAATGAAAATAAACGAGATAGTTGAAAAGGCAAAAGAACAGCTCGCTGAAGCAACAAAACTGCCGGTAAATACAGTGGTTGCTGTTAGCAGGGAGAAGGAGAAAGGATGGAAGGTGGCCATAGAAATGGTCGAGATGAAAAGAATACCCGATGCAATGGACGCGCTCGGACTTTACGAAGTATATCTCGACGAGAAAGGCGAACTTCAGACCTTTAAGAGGAAAAGCATGAGAGCAAGGGGAGACAAGGTAACCGAAATGGAAGAGGTGTAGATATGTGGAATAAATGTCCAAAATGCGGTAGAACAACCCAAGGAAGAGAAGATTTCTGCACAAATTGCGGAGAATCTCTGACTATAAAATGTGAATGCGGCGCTAAATGGAGATATTATCTAGGATACAAGTGCTGCCCTAATTGTGGAAAAAAGACTGGGAAAAAATAATTTGTAACCTCCCCCGTTCTGGTGCCGTTCGCCCAGGACACCCTACCACAAAGTAATGTTACTGAAGTTTTGTACTTCGATGGCATTATGCGACAATCAAACACACCCCTCATCTTAAATTACCAGGATAGCGAGTGAAGAATCAACAAGTGTATAAAATGAATGTGAATGATAGTGTATCGTCTTTTTTATAGTGGCGCGAGCGAAGAGTCGAGCGTAGCCGACTCTGAATGAGCGTTGACACATTCACAAATTGCTTTTACATTTCAAAATATATCTCTCTGTCTTATCTGAGGAGAATGTCAGTTAACCATGACGTTATTAACCAAAAATATAAATATTACTTAACCTATCGGTTATTAACCACTATGGTATTGAGGTCTGGTAGGCATGACATACGAAAACCCGTTTGAATACGGCAAGCCTGTGACAGGCAAGAAATTCATCGGAAGAAAAAAGGAAGTCAAGAGGTTGACCAGCGAACTTCTATCTGGGCAAAGCATCATACTTTACTCCCCGAGAAGGGTAGGCAAAACATCCCTGATCAAGCAGACGCTGACAAGCATCCCCGCGAACGAGGCGATAACAGCCTATGTGGACTTGTATGGCATCTCGTCCAAAAGAGAGCTCGTAGGCAAGATCGTGAATGAAACTCTGCGCAGTGCCTATCCCACATATGCCGCGTTCAAGAAATTCGCAGAAATCATTCTAAGGCGGATACCGATCAAAATCATAAGCATAAAGGACATAGTGAAAATAGAACTCGGAAGGGAGAGCGATATATCAACCAATGTACTGGAGGAAGCATTCGACCTCCCAGAAAGCATAGGGCAAAAAATGAACAAAAGAGTTATCGTTGCTTTCGACGAGTTCCAAGACATCTACGCACTGGATGGAGAGCACATCGAAAAGTTGATGCGCTCGCGGTTTCAGCACCATCAAAAAACAGCATACATCTTTGCAGGAAGCAAGACGAGTATGATGCAGGAAATGTTTGGCGGGTACGAGCGGGCGTTCTATAACTTCGGCACAACGATGAAGATAGACAACATCCCGGAAGAGGAGTTTGAAGTTTTTATCAAAGATAGGTTTGAAACGACCAAGAAAAAAATAGCCACGGACATAATCCGACGCATACTCGCATTCACAAATGGGCACCCGTACTTCACCCAAAAGATTTGCCACAGGATATGGAATGACACGGAAAAGGTTGTAAATGAGGCAAGCATAAAAAGAACAGTCGATGATATAACCGCGGATGAGGCGGACAAATATGAAAGGATGTGGGATTCACTCACGGCGGCGCAAAGAAGGTTCCTGTTCGGGTTGCTGGGGCCGCAAAAGAAGATATACTCATACGAATTTATCGCCGCAAACGACCTAAAGACCGCATCCCATGTTAAAAAGATATTCAATTCCATGCTTGACAAAAGGATAATCAACGAACGGGGGGAAATCGCCGACATATTCTTTAGAGAATGGCTCCGTGAATTGAGTGACAATATATCAATGGATGTTTGAGATTGCGGAAAGATAGCCTAAAATACCAAGCAGAATCAATACAACCTTATCCGACTTGTTGGCTGCAAACTATTGTTCTCCTTTAAGGAGAAATCTGAAAAATTTTTTAAAGCCATCTTCGTAAATGGGTTTCAGATCAGCATCTTTTTCAATCTCGGCAAAAATCTTTTCCTTTTTTTCAAATAAAACACTGTCCAATCTTTCCTTCTGTCTCATTAAACCAATATCCTTTATTACAGGAAGTTCTTTTTCAACAATTTTCAAATATTTTGGATGAAAAGCAAGCTCATCCATTTTTTTATAAACCTCATCTGGGAGTTTTTTGGGGTTTAAACCCCTAAGCACCGCGAATTCCTCCCATCTCGATTTCTGTGTGGCCTTGTATATTTTACCAATCCCCTGCTTGCCTTTGAATCTCGCCTCAGGCAACAGTAGGCCCGCCTCTTCAAGTATTTTACAATGCTTTGAAACAGCAGTTTTTGATAATTTCTTTATATTCTTCTTTCCAGCATCATAAATATCTATCTCCTTTGCAAGGTCGGAGACCGTTCTTGGACCGTTCTTCAGTAGATAAAAATATATGTGAAACCTACTTGGGTCAAGTAACGCCTTGTCCGTTTCCTTTAAGGTAAACATAAAAGAGTGATAGCATCTGAACACTATATATATTTGTGTGTACTTTCGGTTTACGAAACATTAATTATATATATAATGAGAAACATCATGATTTATGTAAACTAAAGGTTTACAAAAACTAAAAAGGTGATAAATTGTTGGCTGAAAAAGGCAATAGCTCTGGATTGGCGGACGTGATAGACAGAGTGTTGGACAAAGGGCTCGTAATAAATGCGGACATTACTGTAAGCGTTGCGGGTGTTGAATTGCTTGGTGTGAAGATAAGGGCAGCACTCGCGAGTTTTGAAACAGCCGCAAAATACGGTCTCGAATTCCCATCTGGCACAAATTACAACACAATGGCATGGAAAGAGGCAATGATAGGAAAAGAAACGTGCCCACAATGTAACAAAATAGTAGATAAAGAGGAATTGTTGAACCAGATGTGCCCATGGTGCGGATGGGTTTCTGCGACGGTAACGAAAACAATAATTGTTCCAGTAACAAACTAGTATGAAAAGGAGGATACTCCACCATCCTCCCCCCCCCAATATGAGGTGATATTATGGCAAAAAATAAAAAAGAAGATGAACAGGAGAAAAAAATAAAGGAGTTAGAAGAGCAACTAAACGAACTCAAGACTCAAAAAGGACCTTCAGTAGTGGAAGGCGTACTTGGAGGAATGATCCCAGGACTCGGCGGACTTGTGAAAACACTGACGAACGCATCACCAGAGTTCAAAAAAAGAATCGAGGAAACCGATGCTGAAATAAAGAAAAGATTAGCAGAAGGCGGCTCTCGAAGACCAGTGGTGTCGTTTGGATATTCTACGAGAACACTTGTGCCTTCAAAGGAAGGTGAATGGGAGATAACAAACGTTAAAAAACCGGAAAAACCGAAGACTGAAACAATAACACCAAAAGAAGAGGCAAGGGAACCGCTAGTAGATATTTTTGATGAAAAGGAAAGCATAACGGTGATTGCGGAAATGCCCGGTGTCAATGAAAAGGAGATAGAAACAACCCTTGAAAAGAACACACTGAAGATATCCGGTGGCAAATATAGTAAGGAGTTGAAATTACCATCTACACCTGAAAAAATCGTCGAAAAAACATACAAGAACGGCATCTTAGAAGTGAAAATGAAGAAGAGATAAGGATGAGCATCAAGATTGACGAAGATAACTGGAGAAAGGCCATTCTCGGATTGGTTATTGGATTGGCCGAGATTATACGGGACGCTATCCAGATTCAAGGAATAAAACGAATGGAGAAGGGAAGTCTGACAGACGAGGAAGTGGAAAGATTCGGGAATGCACTTATGGAACTTAACGACGCAATTGAACAAATAAAGAAGGAGCAGGATATTGTTAAGGTTGTCAAGGATCTGAGGGACGGCTTAGACAACATCGTCGATGATGCCGTAAACAAAATTGTCAACCCCGAGAAATGGGCTGAAGAATTCGAGAAGCAAGCAAAACAAGCAGGAATCTAATCAACCTTGATTTTAGAGGTCGGTGTTTAGCGGTGAAGAAAACGGAGCACGAAGGGGTTTATCTTTATTGTATTGTGGAAGGGGATATAACCGAAGATTTTGGACGTATAGGAATAGAGAAGAATAGGGTTTATACCCTCCCTTTCAAGGACGTGAGTGCTGTTGTTCACTCTTCCAAAGCAGAGCCGTATAATTCAAAGGACGAGAGGATAGTAAAGGAGTGGATTCTTTCGCATCAAAATGTTGTTGACAAAACGATGGAAAAATACGGGACGGTGATTCCCTTCAGTTTTGACACGATAATTAGAGGGAAGGAAAAAAATCTAAAGGATTGGCTTGAAACAGATTATAAAAACATTAAAAACAAACTTAGAAGTGTGAAAGGAAAAAAGGAATATGGTATTCAGATCTCCATCGATGAAAAAATAATTACAAAAGAAGTAGAGAAAAAGGAGGAAATCAGAAAACTAAAGGAGAAAATAGAAAAACTTCCTAAGGGTACCGCCTACATGTTTACGCAGCAGATGAAAAATAGAATAAAAAACGAGATAGAAAACAAGAGCAAAGAGTTGTTTGACGAGTTCTATACGAAAATAAAAAAAGGCTCCATTGATACGAGGATAGAAAAAAACAAGGACACACAAAATGAAAAAAGAATGATACTGAATGTTTCGGTTCTTCTAAAAAACGAGAACATCAAAGCATTTGGTGATGACCTAGAGAAAATCAACAAAAAAGAAGGCGTTTCAATAAGGTTTGTAGGGCCTTTCGCTCCATACTCATTTGTCTCAAATTAAGGTGAAAAATGATCCCATCCATAACTATCCCAGAAAACGAGGAATTAATTGCGAAAGAACAGGGTTTGTGCGAGCACGGCATATCTTGGAAACCGGGGCATCTCTATCTCACAGATAAACGAATAGTATTCGCCCAGGGGGCGAGGATATTCTTTCAGGGGGCCATAAAAAACCTTGTTCTCTGTAAGGTAGTAAAAAGGAAATGCATCCTCGGAAAGATGGTTAAACAACTTGTGTTTGTGTTTGAAAATAGAAGTGTGTACATAGCAACGAGGAATGTTGAGGAGTGGATGAGCACAATAGGACAGGTGATAAATGATGGAACCGACAAAAGCGACACTAAATGATTTGCTCGACAGGATATTCGAGAAAGGGATTGTTATCCACGCAGACGTTCTCATAACATTCGCAGGAATACCGCTAATCGCATTGAACCTCAGGGCCGCACTCGCAAGCATAGAAACCATGCTAGATTATGGTATGATGAAGGACTGGGATGAGGCGACTAGGGCATTGGAAAGAGAGCGTCGGAGAAAAGCACAAACCTTGCCGGTTTCTATGGATACTGTCTAAGGTTACGCCTCTTCTATACCATAACTAAGCCCCGCTATGGTGGGAGAACAGTGGTAGCGATAAGAGATGCAGTTTCAAAACGGGTTAAATAATAAATCAGTTATGTGGAGCTTTTCTTGTTTATCAGATTTATGAGATCCCTTTCGATGGACGTCAGTGCGTTCTTCTTTTCTTGGACCAATGTGTTGACTATCGTTTCTAGATTGGTGTTTATCTTGTATGTGTGCGTCGGTCTGCCTTTTCCTTCTTTTTTTATTTTTCGCTCCGATATCCAATTTCGATCTCTAAGTCTCTGAATAGCAAGTGAAACCTCTGGTTGTCTAAGGTCTGCACCGCTCTCAATCTCTACTGATAACGATTCAGCAGTCTTAGAAAGATATGCGATTGTCCTTGCTACATTTCTAGATACCCCTACTTCTGTAAGCAATTCTGCGATTTTCCAATCTTCTTCGGTCAATTTAGCTGTATTTCCTAATAGTTGTGTCATTTTTTAACCCCTATATTCCCCGCATTATACTTCATGGATATAAATTTTTTTATTGGAATAATTTTATAACTTGCTGTATGTGCGCTTATCCTTTCCCCAACGACTTCTTTATATTGGTCACTGCGGCGATAATGGCGTCATTGATCTTTTCGCCATGTGTGCCGCCGCACTGGCCGAAGTCTGGCTTTCCACCACCGCTTCCGCCGATAATCTGAGCAACGCCCCTTGCAATCTCCCCACAGTCTACGTTGACGCCAGTGCCTCTCGCTACTATGAGTTTTCCGCCATCCTTATCACTACCCAGTACTGCAATAGTCTTTGCATCTTTCGTTAGTTCTCTGGCATGAGACATAAGATCATTCATGTCCGTTTTATAGACGCCAGTCACTATTTTTATTCCGCCGATTTCTTCTGCTTTTTTTCTGAGATCTTCACTGCGAACTTTGGCAATCTCCAGTTTTAGGTTCTCATTCTCTTTTCTAAGCGCTTTCCAGTCCTCAACGAATTTTTTCAAAGTGTCAAGTAATTGTTCGGGGGAGACTCTGAACACATCGGAGATGTTCTTCAACAAGGACTCTCTTTCCTGTATTGCTTGTACTGCCGCCGTGCCTGCCGAGAATTCTATTCTTTCTATTCCATCTTGGATGCTGTAGCACTTCAGAATCTTTATCGGCCCAACCTCGTTAGTCGATGTGCAATGCGTACCGCCGCATGCCTCCACATCGAAATCCGCAATCCTGACGACCCTGAGTTTCTCCCCTTCCGGAACGCCGCCCTGGTATAGTATGCTTCCATACTTCTTTTCGGCGTCGTTACGGGCCATCCAAAGCGACTCCACTGAAAAGCCCTCCATTACGATCATATTCGCGAGAAGCCCGATCTTTCTCAGATCGCTGTCTGTTATCTTATCGTAATGCGTTATATCTACCCTCGCGCGGTCCTCTTCTATCTGAGAGCCCGCCTGCCAGGCATGACTTCCCAGTACTCCTCTGGCAGTTCCCAGTATAATATGGATGGCAGTATGGTGGCGTGTGTGTTGGAGTCTTCTGTTCCAATCAATAGAACCATGAACCATTTCTCCAACTTCCAGGTTGTCTGTTGCGATATGAACTATCACATCGCCAATTTTTTGAACTTCCGTTATATCTACTGCTTTGTCGTCTGTAACTAGCATGCCGACATCGCAGGGTTGTCCTCCGCCCGTAGGGAAAAAGGATGTTTGGTCGAGTATTATCTTGTTATCCTTCGAGTATAGCACAACTGCGTCGAATTCCTTTTCGCCCGAGCCGTTTTCATAGTAAAGCATTTTTGTTGCCGGAAAATCAAATTTTTGGGTCTGAGGGACTTTTTCCTCTACTACTTTTGTATGTTTCTCCGCGAGGATAGACATGAACGCGTCTGGAACATCCACCTGTATGCCAATCTCTTTGCAAACCTTCTCTACAATATTTGGAGGTACTCCATGAGTATCGTACAGCTCTATCAGGGAATCTGTTGTCAGTTTTCCGCCTTTGCCAATCTTTTCACCAAGTTTCTTTATAAGTTTCTCGCCTTTTTGAATGGTTTCGTTGTATCTCTCTGTCTCTAACTGGAGAATTTTTGCAATAGTTTTTGTATCCTTATTTTTTATGATGCTGCCTAGGTTTTCGATTTGTTTTATAACAATTTCACTTAACGGGGTTTTCATTCCCATCTCGTTCATGTGCCTCAATGTTTTTCTGATGACCAATCTGGCAAGGTAACCTGCTTTTACGTTTGACGGTACGATTCCATCACACAGCATCAACGCCAAACAACGGGTATGGTCCGCAACGGCATACACGTTTTCAATCGGCGTCATTATATTTGCTAATTCGTCTAGCGTAATGGTCTGTCCCTTTCCTTTGAGTTTTAAAAACAGTGCTTCACGCAGGTTCCTTACATTAGACGTAGTAGTAACATCAATGATACCTGCCAATTTGGCATATTCTGTTAGGATATTTTTGTATGTAGTAGTAGCCATCTCTTTTGCTATTCCAATCGTTTCGAATAATTCCTTGGTTATGTCCGGATAAATTGCGTCATATATTGTTGGTGTGCCTTTGGATACCCATACCATACGCTCCAGGCCATAGCCGGTATCTACCACGCTCATGGGCATTAGCGAGTAGAGCTCGTCATGTACTTTTATCAGTCCGTTCGGATTACTCTTTAGGTTCATGAAAACCAGCGTGGATAATTCCAATCCGCCAGCCAATACCTCAAGTGCTGGACCCGCATTGCCGCCGCCTGACCAGGGGCTCTCCTTATATGTAATCATGGCAGGTTCTATCCCAAGATATTTTGTCAGAAGTTCGTGGCAATACGCAGTGGTTTCTTCTTTCCAATATACGGTGCGTTTCGAATCGTTAAATGCATGATGGGCCATCATCTCAAAATTCGACAGATGCTTCCCCGATCTTCCGACAGACATTATGTCAACCAGTCTGATGCATGGTTGGGATATTACGAGAGGATTTGCCGGTGGTTGCGACATTCCGGAAGTAACATGCGGTTGGAAATCTGCAATGGATGCTATCGTGAGGTAAATGTCATTCCGCCACCGCGCTATGACTGGGTAACGATTCAGAGGAGTGTGTCCTCTCTCAACAAAATATGATATGAATGCCTGCCGCATTTCATCAATACTATAGCTCTTTTTGGTAATTGGCTTGCCGATAAACGCGTACTCCGTACAGGGAGAATCTCCACATGTTTCCGAATCTCCTTTTAACGTCCAGAACGGCGTGTTGCATTTTTTGCAAATCTTTCTGACAAATCCATTCTTCAGGAAGAAATTCAGCTTTAGTTCATTTTCGAACATACACCAACGAACCCACAAATATGGGGTATGGGTTATTAAGTATTCGGTTGAAGTTTTCGTCTGGATTTAACATGCTGGATATATTGAAATCTTGCCCTTCCATAAATTACATATAAGCGCTCATTTATCATCGCTGTTCATGAGTCCATTCTCAAAAATAAAATTCGAGCACTGGATGATAGTTTTTTCCATAGCGGGAATACTTGCATTGTACGTTCTCTCCCTCAATTCGCAGCCGATCGACGTTCCCCTGAACGAAATCGCAAATTATGATGGCAGGGAAATATCTGTCCGGGGGGCGGTGACCTTCAAACAGCCAACAAAAACCGGAATGATTTTCGACATATCCGAAAACAATTACACCATCATGGTGTACGTCGGCGAATGCAATAAAGAAATAGAGATCGGAGACTACGTCAAAGTGACCGGAAGAGTACAAAAATACAACGACAAATATGAAATAATGGCATTAAACGACGATAAAATCACTGTGCTGATATGTGCAAACAACACGATCGGAGTAATTCAGAATTTGGTGGAAGACCCGCTGACACACTTGAACAACACAGTGAACATTTTCGGATTCGTAGAATACGAACCGCTTAGCTACAACAACAAAACAACATTCTTCTTGACAGATGATGCATTGGACGGAAAATATTCTATAAAAGTTGCATCCGGCTTAAACGATTCGATCCACAAAGGCGACAGTATTGTTTTGACAGGAACATTCCGATACGACGGCCAAAATTCAAGATATTATGTTCAGTGCATTTCATTGGAAATAAAGCAAAGCTGGGGCGTTTGGAGGGTTTCGATATCAGAATTGGCAGGATACTCTGGCAGTTATGAAAATGCAAAAGTCAATATTTCCGGGGAAGTGCTGGAGATAAACGCCACGTATCTTCGATTGACGGATGAAAACAACAGATACAATATACGCATAATTTTCGCGAATGATACGATCATATCTGCGCCTTTATCTATCGGCGATACGGTTTCTGTAGAAGGCATTTTTGCATACAATAAAACTGCATTTAATTATGTCATAACCGGAAAAAACATCAGCAAGAAGGGTGCGTAGATTGATAGAACTTTTCATTATACTGGTCTTTATATTGTTAGGCTGCTGCATCGGAATAATAACCGGGCTTATCCCCGGCCTTCATGTGAATAATCTCTCGCTGATTCTCTTGTCCGCCACTCCTGTCTTTTTATCGTCGATGCATTTTTTGACGAAATTCGATCTCTCGCCGGATTTTATACTTCTGTTGCTCTGCATCCTTATAGTTGCGATATCTATGGTGCATACATTCATCAACTTTATTCCGGGGGCGTTCTTCGGCGCGAGCGAGGGCGGGCGTGCATTATCTGTTTTACCTGCCCACGCCATGGTTTTGGAGGGACGAGGATACGAGGCAGTTTACCTTTCCGCGGTCGGAAGCATCGGCGCAGTGATCTTCGTTTTTATTTTCCTTCTTCCTTACAGATTTCTTATCGGCCCGCCGATCGGACTATATGGGATTCTAAAAGAAAACATGGCATACATCCTGCTGTTTCTGTCCGCAGTGCTGCTGTTTACAGAGGGCAGAAGAATTCCGTACAAAAAAGTGCTGGTAGTGAAGGATAGAATGATAAATCGGGCGGTAACGGATAAAAATGCGAGCATGTCCGCGACGCACGAATATAATACAAGAAGAAAATACGATACAAAAAGAAAAAGCAACACTCTTAATTTAGAAGTCGGAGAAGAATATGAAATAAACGGAAAAGTTACAAAGATAGTAGACGACGAGCATTACTATCTCCGTTGCGAGTACGGAGAAATTTTTGTCAAAGATAAAAGTGAAACTCTTGTCAAAGATAAAAGCGAAAATCTCAACCGTAGCAACGCTGAAGGATATCAGGACACGGATAAAGACAAAGAACGCGTATCGCAGGGGGTGGAGCTTACTATTACGGGCAGCGTCCAGAGAATAGCCTGGACATACTCGCGAACACTCGGCGTAATATGCGCAATATTCGTATTCGTTGTTTCAGGTTTATTCGGGTATGTTGCCTTGGCGCTTTATCCCGAGTCACCGTTCAATCTGCCATCTTCGGTGTTGTTCCCTATGCTGACTGGCATGTTCGGAATTTCCACGATGATATCTTCTCTAAAAGAAACATCCGTTGTCCCAAAGCAAACTATCAGCACTACGCATTTGAACAAAAGCGAGACAGTAAAATCAGTCATGCTGGGTTCTGTCGCCGGTTCTATTTCAGGTTTTTTGCCTGGAATAAGCGATTCACATACCACGGTTCTCTCCTCTCTGTTCAGAAAAAAGCATAGAAAAGAGCAGGTAATAGTCTCGATAAGCAGCATTAACGCATCCAATGCAATATTCACATTAATCGCTCTCTTTCTCATACTTAAACCGAGGAGTGGCATCGCAATGACTGTCGACCAGCTTTTGCTGGTGGAAGCGTGGAACGGCATACTTCCGCCGCAAGCTCTTATTTACCTGCTGATGGCGGTACTGGCAGCATCAGTGATTTCGTATTTTTCTACTATTTTAATCGGAAAAAAGTTTGCATTATTGCTCAATAAAATGCCTTACAAAAAAATGCTCGCGGGGATAATCTTATTCGTGACAGCATCTGTATTCATATTCAATGGAATGCTCGGACTTTTCATACTTTTCGTATCCACATGCCTGGGGTTTATCGCCCCATATCTCGGTGTCCGCAGGTCGCATGCGATGGGTGTTCTGCTGCTGCCGATAATGATCAAATTCCCGATATGGTGAAAATTTTGCGTTGCAACACACTTAAATAATATTAGTTTGTATTAGCGGATGTGGAAATATGAAAACGCAACATCTGTTTATTTTTGTGTTTCTGCTCATAGTAGCAGCAATAGCGATATTTACAAGCACCGCAGCAAAGGCGGCGACGATTAACGTGGACGATAGTGGAGGAAAAGATTATACGAATATTCAAGACGCTATAAATGCCTCCAGTATCGGAGACACTGTCTATGTTTATAACGGAACCTACTACGAACACCTTATGATAAATAAAACACTAAGTCTGGTTGGTGAAAACCAGAGCAACACCACAATAGACGGCGGCAGCACTGGTGCATTAATCACAATAAACGCAGATTACGTGAACGTCAGCGGCTTTTTGATGCGAAACAGCGGCAGTACCGGCAGCGATGCCGCAGTAAAGATAACAACAACAGCAAACTACAGCACAATAACGTACAATACGATGATAGACACGATTTACGGGGTTTCAGTCGACACAGGTTCATACAACAATATTTCGCACAACAACATAATAAACAGCATCAGCGGCTTGACGATACAGTGGTCCATCCACAACACGGTTACGTACAACAACATAACAAACAGCAATTATTACGGACTGTATCTCGGCTATAGCTCATACAACAACGTCACGTCAAACAATGCCTCTAACAACGGCTGGTATGGTATAGGCCTTGCTTCTGGTAGCCTGTATTCTGCTACAAACTATAATACAATCAACTACAACACTGTCACGAACAACACGCTGGATGGAATATACCTCTATTCCGCTTCAAACAACGACATCAGATACAACAACATATACGATAACAAACAGAACGGAATGCGCGTGGATGTAAATTGTGCTGACACTGGAAACACTGTGGCAGGTAGCTGGTGGGGAAACGCAAGCGGGCCGTATAATGACACGGCAAATCCGAGCAGCACCGGGGACAACATAACGCTTGGCATCACATTCTCGCCTTGGGCACTTTCGTTAATCGACATATATGCGGCACAGCCGCCGACCCAGTTAAGCATAAGGAATATAACGGTGAGCGCATCTGGTGGGAAGGATTACACCACGATACAGGATGCGATAAACGCGTCGAATAATGGGGATATGGTGTATGTTTATAATGGAACATATTATGAAAATCTAACAATAAATAAAACTATAAATTTAGTGGGCGAAAGCAACCAGAGCACGATAATCAAAGGAACGGGCGCATCCGACTCTAAAGGAATCTATGTTACTGCAAATTATGTAAATA
>Ga0265292_1000344_pt1 | contig 73595 bp, 65 predicted proteins | sample Munlanlewell296A_FD_189080 | JGI IMG/M metagenome (GOLD analysis project Ga0265292, IMG submission 189080) | Leachate microbial communities from a municipal landfill in Southern Ontario, Canada - Leachate well 296A | ecosystem: Engineered > Solid waste > Landfill > Unclassified | place: Canada...
TTTCGAAGAATTAGGACTGTTCAATAGTTTGTGCAGTTTGATAATAAAACAGAGCCGTAATAGTCATAACAAGAGGAATTAATTAAAAATGCTGCCCGATTTCAGCAATGAAATCGTTCACATCTAACTATATGCTGGTAACTCTGAGTATCTTCAAGTACTCGACTTGGAAATCCAATTCCCAATTGGGAATTGGATTTCCAAGTCAGTAACAATCTTTGAAGCGCAGACAATCAGCAGGAAAGACTCGTCGCAAGGCGAGAATCCCCAGAAACCAAACGTTAGACCCCGCGAAGCTCTTCGAGCGAAGTGGGGAAGATAGAGTTCGTTCTGCATGGCGACATGCAGCTTACAACAATAGCGAAATTCCTTGTCAGGTAAGTTCTGACGCGCACGAATAGTGTAATGACTGAGCAACTGTCTCGGGGATTTGCCCGGTGAAAATACAATACCGGTGAAGATGCCGGTTACCTGCAGCTAGACGAAAAGACCCTAGAAGCTTTACTGTAATTTGATATTGAAAGTACGTTGTTGTTGCGTAGCATAGATGGGAGACTTTGAAGGACAGTTCTCGGATTGTCTGGAGTCGTCAGTGAAATACCATTCTACATAGATGTACTTTCTAACCTCGAGGGAAAAAACCGCGGGAGACAGTATCTGATGGGCAGTTTTAGTGGGGCGCTATCCTCCTAAAGAGTAACGGAGGAGTCTATTAAGGTTGGCTAGGCGCGAATGGAAACCGTGCCGATAGTGCATTGGCATAAGCCAGCTTGACTGTGAGACGTACATGTCGAACAGGTGCGAAAGCAGAGCAAAGTGAACCGACGGTCCGCGTTAGAGGCGGCCGGAGATTATCGGATAAAAGCTACTCTAGGGATAACAGGCTAGTTCCACCTAAGCGTCCATAGCGACGGTGGAGTTCGGCACCTCGATGTCGGCTCATCTTATCCTGGGGGTGGAGAAGCTCCCAAGGGTATGGCTGTTCGCCATTTAAAAAGATACGCGAGCTGGGTTCAAACCGTTCAGAGGAAGGATTCATGATTTATGATTCATGATTTAGGAATTTATTCTTGAATCTTGAATTCACATTCTTGAATCATCTTATGAACAGTTTGAATCCCATGAGGAATTGTTATATATATAAAACTAGTAATTTTTTTCGTTTAGAAACTCACAAAAGGATGAGAGTCTTTTTTGTGAGTATAGAAGATAGAGACACAATCAAATCACGGCGGCTATTATTTTAAATAATAGATCAAGCTGATTTATATCGGTGGAATCCTAGACAAAATTTAGGACGATATCGAGGGAAGTTTGTGAATTTCGTTGGGAAAAGAGAGTGCACGTGGGTTGTATGTTCGTAAAAGAGCCAATAATAAAGAAAGTCGCCAATGCGTCCTTACACGGGATTAGGCGAGATAAAATAAAAGTTAGGCAAAACTTTGGCGGTCATACGAGGTCGTAACCCTCACACGTGCAATCTTATTGTTCTTTCGTGGACGTATAGCTCAGTCAGTTAGAGCGTGGAGATGGCATCTCCAAGGTCGTGGGTTCAAATCCCACTACGCCCACCACTCCTTTTTAAAGGAGTTTCCAACGAAGTTCATAAACACCCGTAGAGACTAAATATCAGCAGTCTTGGTTGAATTTAGAATTTAGAATTTGGAATTTTTTCATTCCATATTCCATATTCAATATTCCACTATGATGAAGCTATAGTCCAATGCACTTAGTAATAAGTGGTAACATGCGTGAGACAGGTTGGTCTCCTATCTACTGCAGGCGTTGATTTTTGAGGGGATTTGACTTTAGTACGAGAGGACCGAGTTGAACATACCTCTGGTCTATCTGCTGTTCCTGCCAAGGGCACCGCAGAGTAGCTATGTATGGAACGGATAAGCTCTGAAAGCATCTAAGAGCGAAACCAACCCCAAGATTAGAAATCGTTTGAGGACCCTGGGAGATGACCAGGTGATAGGTTATAGCTGTAAGTCCAGTAATGGATTCAGGCGAGTAATACTAATTATCCGATTCTTATTAGGAAATTTAAAAATTTCGTCCACCTTCGTGGTGGACACACAATTTGTTTTAACCTGTTATGTGGAATGAATTTGAATGTTAAAATGCATTTGTTTATTTCATGTAGTTTATTTTGATTGAACTTTTAGTTCTGGTGGTTCGTCGCGGAGGTCACACCTGATCCCATTCCGAACTCAGCAGTTAAGCTTCGTTGAGGCGATGATAGTCCTTTAGTTGGGCAAAAGTAGCTAGCCGCCGGAACTAAGTGTTTAATCAAAATTTACATAATATACTCGAAGAAAATTCGGGTTTTTGGTGTATCTGCATTTTGTTTTTTTAAATCTGGATACTATATAGGAAATAATGTATAATACATAATAATATGAGTTGGGCACAAAGAAGAAAAGCTACATACGTCTTGGGAATATCCGGATTTTTTTTAATAATATTCCTTATTTTTTTAATTTCTTATTTATCTAAACCAGAAACTTGTACTGACAGTAAACAAAATCAAGGTGAGCAGGGTATAGATTGTGGTGGTCCTTGTATAAATCTTTGTCGCGCTGAATACGGAGATCCAAGTGTTCTTTGGGTTAGATGGGCAAAAGTTACTAGCTCGGGCAGATACAATATCTTAGCATATATAGAAAATCCAAACATAGAAGCTGGTGCGTATGATGTTCCTTATAGATTAAAAATTTATGATAAAGACGGCGTTTTGATTTTTGAAAAAATGGGTTTGGCTTATATTCCACCAAATAAGAATTCCGCTGTTTTTGAAGATAATATTGGTATTAATGATAAAGTCCCAGCTAGGGTGAATTTTGAATTTTCTAATAATGCTGTTTGGCAGAAAATAGATAGCAAAGAGCTTGGAATAACTACAGTTTCAAAACAAATTTCAAAAGAAGAAACAAAACCAAGGCTCGATGTTGTTTTAAAAAATAAGACATTAAATACCATAAACAACATAGAAATTACAGCAATACTTTACGATTTAGATGATAATGCCATCGCTTTTTCAAAAACAATGATTGATTCATTGGTTAGAGATACTCCAGAGATGATCACATTTACTTGGCCAGAACCATTTATCAAAAAGGTTTATAGAATAGAAACTATTTCAAAAGTTTTAGATAGGACTGCTGGCGGTGTTAAGCTAAAATAATATGATTGAAAATAATTCAGTCGATCCTAGGAAATTTGGTTTTTTGTCTAATATAAAGATAGACTGGATAATGTTTTTTTCTGCTTTGTGTATTTCTATACTCGGTCTTTTGACGATGAATTCTTTTACAGGTACAGACGTCTCTTTTCATAAACAGCTAATTTGGCTTTTTGTGTCTATCGCTACATTTTTTTTTGCTAGCCTCCTAGATTATAGATTTTTAAAAAAAACAAAAGTAGTAATGCTTATTTTTACAGCGTCTTTTTTATTACTCAGTGTGCTTTTTATTGTGGGTAAGGTGGCAAAAGGGGCACAAAGCTGGATAGATTTTGGAGCATTATCTTTTCAACCATCTGACCCTATCAAAATTGCACTGATTATTTTACTTGCAAAATATTTTTCTAGGAGACATGTAGAGATAGCAAATATCAGACATATTTTTGTTTCTGGTTTTTATTCTTTAATAATTTTCGTCCCAGTATTACTTCAGCCAGATTTTGGTTCGGCCCTCATTATTTTTCTTATATGGTTTGGAATGATTTTGGTTTCTGGTGTATCAAAAAAACATTTACTTATAGTTTTTATTCTTGGTGCCGTGGCCTTTACTGGGTTGTGGGCTGGTGTACTTAAAGATTATCAAAAAAGTAGAGTAATCAACTTCATCCATCCTTTGGCAGATATTCGTGGCGCTGGTTACAACGCATATCAATCTACAATCGCTGTGGGTTCGGGGCAAATACTAGGAAAGGGGATTGGGTACGGTACACAATCCAAGCTCAAATTTCTTCCTGAGTATAAAACAGATTTTATTTTTTCTGCATTTGCAGAAGAGTGGGGCTTTGTTGGAGTATCGATACTTTTCTTTTTGTTTGGGATTCTGATATGGAGAATAGTTCGTGTTGCGTATTTTGGTACAACCAATTTTGAAATACTTTTTGGTCTCGGTATCGCTATACTTTTTGCCAGCCATTTTCTTGTAAATGTTGGTATGTGCTTGGGTCTTATGCCTGTCACTGGTATTAACTTCCCATTTATGAGCTATGGAGGAACAAACTTACTCGCTTCTTTTGCCGGGCTTGGAGTACTTATGGGAATGAGAAGATATAAGAGAGATACTCATAAAGATTTGATCAAGAATGAGTTTTTGGGGTTGTAATGATATGTATTAATATAAATAAAAAAACGACAGGAATAACTTGTCGTTTTTTATTATTTTTTATGGGAGGACATCGTAGCACCTATCAGTACCAGCGGTTCCAGCACAATCTGTAGATGCCCCGTCGAATCCTTGGGTATTATCTTGATCAGAAGCGGTAGCCCTATTGTCTGTCCTTTCTAAAGGTATTCCTAAGTGGTAGGAAGGACATGTTGAACCACTGCTACATACAGCTGTATTTGTAAGAATCGTACCTTGATATTTAATGTTAGTGTTTATAGAAGGTATGTATTTTTTTGATCCATTAACTAATTCAGTCGTTAAACCAGCTACAGTCGTGGTCTGTGGAAAACCTCCTTTGTCTGTTGCATAAAGTTGCAGAGCATTTCTGATTTCTATCAATGCTCTTATTTTTCCAGCGTCTCTTCCTTTGCTTTTTGCATCATTAATAGATGAAAGTACAATAGAGGTAAGCATAGATATTATTGATACTACAACCAAGAGTTCTATTAAAGTAAATCCTTTTTTTATATTCATTTTATTTTACAGCAAAGATTATCGCCACAGCAAAACATATAATCGCAATGATAAGCATTATTTTCTTTGCTCCATTTTCGTCTCTTGCGATTTTGTTTTTGACAAGCCAATTGGCAATACTACCAGTTTGGGTCACGTCTCTTACAAAACCTTCATTAAATTTATTTTCTTCGTCGAATTCAACCGGCATACTATGTTTATTTATTTATAAAATACATTGCACCAATAAAACAGACAACAATAAAAACCACTAGTATTATTTGGGCTTGTTTGTCATCCTTGGCTATCCCTTTTTTGATAAGCCATTCTCCCATTTTTCCTGCTCCTGATTCCATAATTTTTTTATATATAAAAACTAATAAACTTATACATTTATTATAGCACAATATTATTTTGATATATATCAATGGTTTTTGAGACCATTTTTTCTATACTAAATTCTGTCATTACTTTCATGTTTAAATTTGTGCCTAGAACGTTAGCTTTTTCTGGGTTTTTTATCATAGACTCGATAGTCTCGCAAATTTTTTCTGGTTTCTTTGATTCTATCAAAATACCTGTTTTATCATTTTCAATAATTTCAGGGATACCACCAACTCTACTTGCGATTACAGGTAGGCTTGCCAGTCCGGCTTCTAATATTACATAAGCCAGTGCCTCTGTTATTGATGTAAGAGTAAAAATATTTAAAGCATTCAGATATAATTGAGCGTTGTCTATTTTACCAACTAAAAATATCTTATTTTTCATTCCGAGATTTTCTATGAGTTTTTCTAGTCTCTCTCTTTCTTCTCCTTCACCAATTATTACAAAGACCATATGTTCTAAAATATTCTTTTCTAATTTAGAGAAACCATTTATTACATATTCTAGTCCTTTATTCTTATGTAATTCAGAGATGGTCCCAATCCAGATGTTTTCTTTTATATTTTTGTTTATCTTTTTTCTCGCTTCGTTTTTTTCAAGAATATAAACAGGCCTTACCCCGTTATGAATAACCATTATCTTTTTTTGCAGCCATTTTGGTTTTAGTTGTTTTTTTGTCATTTCGGAAACAGCAATTGTTTGATGGCAGAGGAAGACTGTCTTTGCTTGAATAGCCCAGAATATAAACTTTTGCCATTTGGGTCTGTCTTCATTAAATGCCCATCCGTGAGCAGTAAAAATTATTCTCTTGATACCAGCGAGTCTTCCGGCTATAGAACCAACAAAACCCATCTTTGAACTGTTTAGGTGTAGAATATCTGGTTTTTCTTTTTTTAACAGCTTAACTAAATCCATTAAAAAATAAATATCTTTAAGTAAACTCACGTCTCTCTGAGAGTTTTTAAGTTCTATTGTTTTTATATTTTGTTCTGATAGTTTTTCTGCAAGAGTACCTTTTTCTCCAAATAGAACAGTGGTATCAAATTCTTCTGTGGACAGGGAAGTTGCTATGTCGTAAACATACTTTTGGGCTCCACCCCAATTTGATTTTGTTATACAGATGAAAAGTTTTTTCTTTTTAATATCATTCATACCGCTATTATATAGAAACTATTACTTAATATAAAGGGCTGAGTTTGGGCCTTTATTTTTCCCGTAAAAATGATATGCTTTCTTTACAAATAAATACTATGATAGTTTTTAATAAAAAAGAATCTTTCTGGGTTTTTGTTGGAGATTTAGTCGTTTTTTCCGTAGCTCTTTGGGTTTCGCTATTTATAAGGAATGGTAATTTGCCAGATTTATCAGATGTGGGAAATTATGTAATACCTTTCTCGATAATTTTTGCATTATGGATTTTGGTATTTTATATCGCAGGACTTTATGATAAATACACTAGGGTTTTGAGAGATCGTTTACCAATAATGATTTTTAATACACAGATTGTAAATAGTGCCATTGCCGTCCTCTTCTTTTATTTTATTCCTATCTTTGGCATTGCTCCAAAAACTATTCTTTTTATTGATCTCTTTGTATCGTTCATTTTGATTTATACATGGAGAGTTTATAGTAGTTATCTTTTTAGCCTGAGAAGAAAGGAGTCTGCCATTTTGATTGGTAGTGGAGAAGAAGTGGAGATTTTAGAAAAAGAAATAAATAACAACTCGCATGCCAATATAAAATTTGTATCAGTTGTTAATTCCGAAAAAATTAATGAATTAGATTTTAACAGTGAAGTGGTAAATAAGATTTATTCTGAAAACATTTCTATTATTGTTATAGATATAAATAATGAAAAAGCAGAAAGTATTTTACCTCATCTTTATAATCTTATTTTTTCAAAAGTCATTTTTATAGATTTTTCTAAGTTGTATGCAGATTTATTTGATCGTATCCCGCTTTCATTATTAAAATATAATTGGTTTATAGAAAATATTTCTTTAAAAAGAAATCATGTCTATGATTTCTTGAAAAGGGTTACAGATTTATTTTTTGCTTTAATGTTTGGTACTATTTCTTTAATTATTTATCCCTTTGTATATTTAGCCATTAAGATGGATGATAGAGGACCAGTTTTTATTATTCAAGAAAGAATAGGTAAGGGTGGAAAAGTAATTAAAATTCCTAAGTTTAGAAGTATGAATATTTCTGACGGAGGGAAATGGCTTGAAAAAAATGATAATAGAATTACTAGGGTTGGTAGATTTATAAGGAAGTCTCGTATCGACGAACTACCTCAACTCTGGAGCGTTGTAAGGGGAGATATGTCTCTTATTGGCCCTAGGCCTGATATATATGGACTTGGTGTTGAGTTAGTTAAGAAAATACCTTATTATTCTGTAAGGAATATTATAAAACCAGGTCTTTCTGGTTGGGCGCAGATAAAACAAGATGTGGTACCTCAATCAGTAGAGGAGACGAGAGATAGACTCTCTTATGATCTTTATTACATTAAAAACAGATCATTATTTTTGGATTTAAAGATAGCACTAAGGACAATACAAATTCTTTTATCAAGAACAGGAAAATAAAAAAAATGGAAAATAAACATAAAATATTTATAACAGGTGGAGCTGGTTATATAGGAACAATGATTGCCAGAAGTTTTGCTGAAAAAGACTCTGTATCAGAAATACTTTGTCTGGATAAAGAACCAAAACCAGAGCTTTTAGATGGGGTAGAGAAAATTAAATTTATTCAGGCAAATCTTGGAGATTATGATTGGCAAGAGAAAGTGAAAGAATTTGCTCCAGATATTATTATAAATACAGCATGGCAGATTCGCGAACTTTTTGGCAAGAAAAAACTTCAATGGAAATGGAATGTAACTGGTTCAGATAATGTTTTTGATTTAGCTTTTTCTACACCATCAGTAAAAAAGATAATCCATTTTTCAACAGTGGCATCTTATGCGGCTTATCCCGGTAATACTTTGGAACACAAATTTACAGAAGAGGAACCGTTTAGAGAAAGCGATTATCTTTATGCTATTGAGAAGAAGGTTTCTGAAGATCATCTTAAAGAAAAATTCGACCAAGCGAAGGGTAAAGGTAATATTCCACAAGTATTTATTGTTAGACCAGCTGCGATTACTGGTCCCCGTGGAAGATATATGAGAGTCAGATTCGGCTTACAGTCAGCCCTTTCAGGCCAGTTAGATAAGTCTAAATCTTTCTTTTATAAGTTGGTTTCACTACTTACACATTTTGTACCAGCAACACCGAAGTGGTGTAGGCAGTTTATCCATGAAGATGATGTAAACGACATAATGGAACTTTTAGCCTTGAATGATTTGAAAGGTGAATATGAGGTATTTAACATTTGTCCGCCAGGGAATCCAGTACTTGCAAATGATATGGCGGAGGCCGTCAATAAAAAAGTTTTAAAGATAAGCCCACACCTTATTAGATTTATGTTTTTTGTTATGAGAAACATTTCTTTCGGTGTTATACCAACTTCTGTCGGTGGTTGGAAGTCATATTCCTATCCTATTGTTGTTGATGGTACAAAACTTACAAAGATGTACGGCTATCAATACAAATATTCTTCAAAAGATGCATTTGTAAAAAAGGAGGGAAGATATATGAAATATGTAAAGGCTTAATTTTCCAAAACATTGCAAAAAGTCCCAAAATAGCTATACTTTTACCATTATGATTAAAAGAAGATTTTGGGCAGTTATATTACTTTTGTTATCAGCTATGGTTGGTTATTTTGTTTATTCAACAGAGATTCCTACATCTAAGTTTAAATTTAAGCTTGGTCTTGATTTGAACGGAGGAACTGAGCTTGTTTATAAAGCAAACGCAAAAAATGCTTCCACAACTTCAGCAGAAATTAAAAATTCTATGGAGGTTTTGAGGGATGTCATTGAGAGAAGAATAAATGTTTTTGGTGTATCCGAGCCTGTCGTCAGAATTGAGAGAGTCGGATTCACAGGAGGAGAAAACGAACAACAGCTTATAGTAGAGCTTCCAGGCGTTACTGATATCGAATCTGCTATTGCTATGATCGGCGCGACTCCAACATTAGAATTCAGACTCCTTTCAAAAGATGCAGAAGCTTTACAAAAACAATTAAATGCATCTTCAACTCCAGCTGAGATACAAGCTGTTTCCGATAAAATGTTTGAGTACACAGGTATTACAGGCAGACTTTTACAAAAGTCGCAGCTTGAATTCAATCAAACCACCGGAGACGCGATGGTCGCATTACAATTCAATTCTGAAGGTTCAGATTTATTTGCAAAGGTTACAAAAGAAAATGTTGGAAGAATTCTTGCAATTTTCCTAGACGGAGCTTTGAAGTCCAATCCAAGAATCAATGAAGAAATCAGCGGGGGAAAAGCTGTTATCTCTGGGAGCTTCAGCGGCTCAGCAGGTATTAAAGAAGCTCAAAAGCTTGTAAGTAATTTGAACTTAGGTGCCCTTCCTATTCCAATAGAGCTCATCTCTACACAAAGCATCGGTGCATCTTTGGGGAGTGAAGCTGTTGCGAAATCACTAAATGCTGGAGTATGGGCATTTATAGTTATTGCGTTGTTCCTTATACTTTTTTACAGACTTCCTGGTTTGCTTGCTGTCATTGCTTTGATCGTTTACGTAGCTTTGAACCTTGCGATATTCAAGCTTATTCCAGTGACTCTTACAGCCGCTGGTATTGCTGGTTTTATTCTTTCTTTGGGTATGGCGGTTGATGCAAATATTTTGATTTTTGAAAGAATGAAAGAAGAAATGAAAAGAGGAAGAGAGCTTGGCGATGCCGTTCAGGAAGGTTTCAAGAGAGCTTGGCTTTCAATTAGGGACAGTAATACTTCAAGTATGATTACTGCAATGATTTTATTCTTTTTCTCAAGTACATCAGTTGTAAAAGGTTTTGCATTGGTATTTTTTATAGGTGTTCTTACAAGCATGTTTTCAGCGATTACGGCTTCAAGGACTCTCTTGCTTGCAATCAAACATGATAAGGCGGGAAGAGTTTTGAGATTCTTATTCGGTGGAAGTTTTAAAAAATAATCTAATAAAAATATCATGATAATAGTTAAATACAGAAAAATATTTTACTCGATTTCAGTTCTTCTTGTAGTGACATCAATAGCTGCTTTATCAATGTGGGGTCTTGTACTTGGAATAGATTTTAAAGGAGGAACAGCAATAGAATTTAGTTATACTACAGCGAGACCAGAAGTCTCAGCTGTAAAATCTCGAATAGATTCTTTACAATTTACTCCATCTATAGTTGGTGCATACTCAGTTGTTCCTTACGGAGCTAGTGGTTATGTACTCAAAACAAGAAACATTACTGAGCCAGAAAGAGCTTCTCTTGTTTCTGCAATAGCAGCTAATCCTCAAGAAAAAATCGAGTTCAAAAAGACAAATAGCATAGGTCCTACACTTGGTCAGGAAGCTTTGAGAAAAGCTCTTATATCTCTTGTTCTTGTTTTGTTATTTATAATTTTGTTTATTACTTTCGCTTTCAGAAAAGTTTCAAAGCCAGTTTCTTCTTGGAAATACGGTGTGGCTTCTATAATAGCTTTGGCTCACGACGTGATAATCCCAACAGGTGCATTTGCAATTTTTGGTCATTATTTGGGTTATGAAGTCGATACACTTTTCGTCACTGCAATTTTAGTTATTCTTGGTTTCTCTATTCATGACACTATTGTTGTATTTGATAGAATCAGAGAAAATCTTAAAAATAATAATTCAGAAAAAGGGCATAAGACTTTTGAGATAATAGTTGGGGAGAGTATAAAACAAACTTTCGTTAGATCATTAAATACTTCTCTTACCACCTTACTTGCTATCCTTGTAGTATTTATTATTGGTCCAGAATCAACAAAGAATTTCTCACTGGTATTACTTATGGGTGTATTCTTTGGTACATATTCATCAATATTTATTGCTTCAAACCTTTTGGTTTCAGTAGAAAAATATCAAGGAAAAAAGTTAGCTGAAAAGAAATAGATAATTGATTTCTATCTTCGGAGTGTTTTAGTAATAATTGTTAATAACAAAATATGTTAAATAATTTTATTAAAGTTTTAAGAGTTGTTGTCATTATGGCAGTGGTTGTTTTTCTTGATTATTTAACTCTTAAGGTTAATATAGGTTGTGGTTTTATAGGTTTTGGTACAACGACTCGCTTTGAGGCATTTTACTGCTCTGTTGGCATGCCAGTTACCTTGTTACTTGCAATAATAGGAACTATTTATTCCTTGATATATATATTTTCACATAAGAGAACACACGTTACTATATTAGTTTGTGTCTTTTTACCAATAATTGCTATCAGGTTATTTCTTTCATGGGGAGATGTAGATAATTTTATCAGAAGAGAAATACCTTATTATTTTAGTGGCTATGCTAGTTTTATTTTTGACCCCAGAACATATAAAATAAGTAAAGCAGATTGTGAAAATTATGACCCTATTAAATCTACAAAAGAGTTTGATATTCCTTACTGTTTTAATCGTTTTCATATAGTAATCAATTCAAATAATTATGATTTCTGTGATAAATATCAAGATTTTTCTTCAGAAGCGGTAACCAACTGTGCTTTTAGAACAGCTATCTCAATTAACGATATAAATTTTTGTGATAACAGTTTTTCAAACAAAAAATATTTTTTTAGCTATACACTTAAAGAAGACTTTATTAAAGCGTGTACGAAAGCCTTTAATGATAAAAACCTTTTATTTCCCTATTAATATCCTATTTAAATAAGTAATATAAGATAACTAAAAAAGCCCAAATTTTCGAAGAAAATTGGGGCTTTTTTAGTTATCTACAGCTTATCAAGATAATATGTAAAATTCGCTTGACTCTAAATCAAATATGAGTATAATTGTTGAGCTGTCCTTTTAAGTAAGGACAGCGTTCTTTTACAACAAAATATAGTACAAGAAATGATTAAAGCTCTGTTGGTCGGCTTAAGGCTGAAACGACAGAGCGAGAATTGTGCAAGTCTAGGTCAAATCGTTCGACGACTCGAACGACGTAGATCCTGTTGTTTTATTTTGTTCAATAAGCAAAGTAAGAAACAGGACTCAAATAAATATTGTTTTTTCTTTTGTTCCGTTTGAAGGTTTGCTTTGCAAACTTTCGCACAAGCTATTTATAGCTTGTGTCCAAACAGATACTTTAAAAGTATTTTTATTTAGAGTTTGATCCTAGCTCAGGATGAACGCTGGCGGCGTGGATAGGGCATGCAAGTCAAGGGGTCCCGCAAGGGAAACCGGCAGACGACATAGTATAAAGTAGGTACGAACCTCTGAGTCAGGAATAGCTCGTCGAAAGGCGGGGTAATACTTGATGGTCCGTATGTGAACTTTGAACAGAAAATAATTTTGTGTTTAAAGTTCACATACGGTAAAGATTTATCGCTTAGAGATCGGCCTGCTCGGTATCAGCTAGTTGGTAGGGTAATGGCCTACCAAGGCAATGACGCCTAGGGGGAGTGAGAGCTTGATCCCCATGGATGGAACTGAGACACGGTCCATACACCTACGGGTGGCTGCAGTCGAGAATATTCGACAATGGAGGAAACTCTGATCGAGCGACGCCGCGTGGAGGAAGACGTACTTCGGTATGTAAACTCCTTTTGTAGACTAGTAAATTTTGAACAGTCTAAGAATAAGAGGTTGCTAAACTCGTGCCAGCAGCAGCGGTAATACGAGTGCCTCAAGCGTTATCCGGAATTATTGGGCGTAAAGGGTGTGTAGGTGGTTTTGTTAGTCTTCTGTTAAATTTCTCAGCTTAACTGGGAACCTGCAGGGGAAACGGCAAGACTAGAGTATGCGAGGGGTCTGTGGAACTCATGGTGTAGCGGTGAAATGCGTTGATATCATGGGGAACACCAAAAGCGAAGGCAGCAGACTGGAGCATTACTGACACTGAAACACGAAAGCGTGGGTAGCGAATGGGATTAGATACCCCAGTAGTCCACGCCCTAAACGATGTTCTCTAGATTTTCGGAGTATCGACCCTCTGAGAGTCACAGCTAACGCGTTAAGAGAACCGCCTGGGTAGTACGACCGCAAGGTTAAAACTCAAAGGAATAGACGGGGACTTGCACAAGCGGAGGATCATGTGGTTTAATTCGACGGTAAACGAAGAACCTTACCAGGATTGGAAATTTAATTGAAGACAGGTAGAAACATCTGTTGTCTCACAAGGACAATTAGACAGGTGCTGCATGGCCGTCGTCAGTTCGTGGTTTGAATTGTTCCCTTAAGTGGGGTAACGAACGCAACCCTCGTTGTCTGTTATAAATGTCAGACGAGACTGCCCAGCTTAGGGATCGGAATATTGAATATGGAATATTGAATATTGGAAAAATATAAATTTGTATTTTCTAAGTTCTACATTCTAAATTCTAGATTCTTGTTCATAAGCTGGGAGGAAGGCGAGGATGACGCCAGGTCAGCATGGCCCTTTGATATCCTGGGCTACACACGTGATACAATGGATAGTACAACGCGATGCGACGAAGTAATTCTGAGCAAATCGTAAGAAAGCTATCCTCAGTTCGGATTGAGGTCTGCAACTCGACCTCATGAAGTTGGATTCGCTAGTAATCTCGGGTCAGCCATACCGAGGTGAATACGTTCTCAAGTCTTGTACTCACCGCCCGTCAACTCAAGGGAGCCAGGAATACCCGAAACCCGCGCTAGTCGCGGTCTACGGTAAGTTTGGTGACAGGGAGTAAGTCGTAACAAGGCACGGGTAGCGGAAGCTGCTCGTGGAATTTTTCAAATCGAACACGCTATTGACTATCTTCGGATAGATTCAGTGCTGATCGGTCGGTTTTCGGTGCCTCAATTGAGCATCGAAAAGTTTTTACTAACTTTAAAAGTAATATACAGTAGGAAAGACTACACCAATCGTATAATAAAGCGATAGGGAACGGAACAAAAGAAAGAACAATATAAAATAGTAAAAGAAGCAAAAAACGTCCAGAAATGGGCGTTTTTTGCTATCTATAAATGTGCTTGACTTTTGTATCATAGTATGATAGTATTGTAAGACAGAAAAGGGAGGTAGTCATGAATTTGGGAAAGAATTGTAAGATCGCTGGTGGTTCGACATTTCGTCTGATTCCGGATTTTATGCCGAGTAAAAAAACTTGGCGCGATTATCAAACGAATATCGTTATTGGAGTGTTGCTCTTTGTTGGTTTTGTCGCCGTTGCGTTGCTTGCCGAATATCAATTAAGGAAAACCTTTGATTGCAAAGGTCCTGATGGGGTAGTTCGGAATGTTCCCGCAACGCAGGTCGAACATGGTTCGGTCCAGTGAAAAGTGCCACGAGTGCACAACAAAGGCTTGCTTCGGCAAGCCTTTTTTATTTGTCTTTTTGTCAATTTCTTGCTATATTTTTCCAGGCGGATGGTTATAAAAGTAGTTAACAAAGTGAGCGTATAGCTCAGATGGTTAGATCTTTTAAAAACAAATATCTGATAGTTGGCAGTGTGAGCGTATAGCTCAGATGGTTAGAGCGCGTCACTGATAATGACGAGGTCCCAAGTTCGATTCTTGGTACGCTCACACTGCTTATTATTTGTTATTTGTTTGTAAAAGATACGCGGACAATCCTTCCGAATCTCGGATTGTCCTGATTATGACTTGGTCCCAAGCATGCCCCGTAGCTAAGCGAGTTATCACGAGCTTATGGTACTGGGGTTCGAGTCTCCTCCTGAGGCGGACAGGTTGGTACGCTCAAAAAGAATATTATTTTTTATTTTCACAAAGACCCTCGCTTGGTTTGATTTTTTTATGTTAAAATCATTTTGATGCAAAATTACAAAAATTATTTCAAAGGGAAAAGGATTACTATGCTCGGTCTTGGGCTTCTTGGGCGTGGTTTAAATGACGCAAAATTTTTAGCTGAATGTGGGGCGGATTTAATAATCACCGATTTAAAAACGAAAGAGCAATTAGAGCCAACACTAAAGAAATTAGCTAAATATCAAAACATTAAATACACTCTAGGTGAACACAAGTTAGAAGATTTCAGAAATAGGGATATGGTTTTGAAAGCTGCGGGTGTGCCTTTAGATTCTATATATATTGCTGAGGCAAAGAAAAATAATATTCCGGTAGAAATGGATGAATCACTTTTTACTAAATTAGCTCAAGGTGTATCTGTGGTTGGTATTACTGGCACGAGAGGGAAGACAACCACCACTTTTTTAATTTATGAAATACTGAAAGATACTTTTGGTGTGAAAGTTCATTTAGGAGGAAACATAAAAGGATTAGCTACTTTGCCTTTGATTAAAAAGGTAAAGAAAGGCGATATTGTGGTAATGGAGCTTTCATCGTGGCAGCTTCAAGGTTGGGGAGAGGCAAAAATAAGTCCAAGTATTTCTGTGTTTACAAACTTTATGGACGATCATTTAAATTATTATAAAGGCAGTGTAGAAAAGTATTTTTACGATAAATCTTTGGTATATAAAAATCAAAAAAGCTCAGATGTTTTGATTTGCGGAAAAAATATCTCAAAGAAAATAGGGAAGACAAAAAGCAAAAAAATAATTACTGGGAAAAACGCTGTGCCAAAAAGTTGGAAGATAAAAATAAAAGGTGAACACAATTTAGAAAATATTTCTTATGCAACCGAAGTCGCCAGAATATTAAAAGCACCAGAAAAAATAATTAAAAAAGTAATAGAGAATTTTAATGGGGTAGAGGGGAGGCAGGAGTTTTTGAGAGAATATAGGGGAGTGAAAATTTACAATGATACTACCGCTACAACCCCAGACGCCACTGTCGCTGCGCTTAAATCTCTTGGTCAAGGTGGAGCCTCGACCAAAAAAAATATTGTTTTAATAATGGGTGGGGCAGATAAAAATCTTGATATGAATGGACTTATAAAAAAAGCTCCAAAATATTGTAAAAAAGTGATTTTACTCACTGGAACGGGCACAGAAAAGCTTGGGGGTAAGATAGACGGAATATTGGCTAAAAGCCTCAAGGAAGGGCTTCTAGAGGCTTTAAAATGGGTAAAAAGGGGTGATGTTTTGGTGCTTAGCCCAGGATTTGCTTCTTTTGGGATGTTTAAGAATGAATTTGATAGAGGGGAGCAATTTGTAAGGCTGGTAAAAGCATTAAAATAGAAAATACTATTGACATACAGGGCAATACTTGCTATGATTCCGAAGGGTAACTAGGGGACTTTATTAAAGCAAGCCATGCCGGTTTGCTTAGTTTTTTTGGTTAAATACGATTGGAGATTTTATGTCAGAAGTAGATCGAGAGTACTGGGAGAAAGGGGTTGTAACATATGCACACGGAAACACGTTTCTTTGTCGTAGTGTTGCAGAAAAACCCGCGAATAATGGCAGACAGATTTTACTTAATGGCAAATATCGTAAAGTTGTTCATTCAAGTATGAATCATTTAGATTGGGGTGAAGAGAAACAAATACCGCAACGGATTTCGAAAGGTCAAGAAATTGTTTTCGAATTTAGAGCGGACACTGAAGAAGTGGTGGGTTGGTGTTTCATTGAAGAGTTTAGCCTAGCGAATTTAAGAAAGATTCGTAAAAGCTCTATGTCATGTGTATAATATAAAAAAAGAAAGAGGAAAGAGAGGTTTAAAAATGACAGTGAAATCGGGTATTTTTCTTCCAGAAGCAAAAAGCGAAAGAGGGGGGAGAACTCCAGCAAGCGGAATAACGGTTCTTTTATCTAAAGCGAATCCAACAGGGTTGTTTGGTTCGCAGAGGGTAGACGTATCACAGAGACAAGGTGTCTCACGTCATCACTAATCAAGCATTTGTTTACAAGCTCGTCTGTTTTACAGGCGGGCTTTTTCTATTTGACAAAAGTAGAGTAATGTGCTAGTATTATATATGAAAGATTTGGAGGGTCCAGATCTGTTTTTTGACAAGTTTTGTATTGGAGGAAGTTTGATGAAAGTCATTAAGTTTTTAAATGTCCACGCGTACCCACACCCAGAAGAAATATTTTCCATACTACTTTTGCGAGTGTATGGTAAGGAAAAATATCCTGGTGTGGATACGGCGAAGATTGTGTTTGTCGACGCCAGCAATGACTTATGCAAACACAATGACGAAGCTTTATATATTGGTATATCGAGCGATGGGCCGGAAGGTTCTAAGTTCGACGAACATCCAAGGGCGGGACAGGATCGTAAAAAAGGTCATTCGGCGGCAAGCCTAGTAGCAATCGATCTCGGGATTCAGGATCTTCCTGAAATTCGTGAGTTGTTAAAAGCCGTCACAGACGAAGACCTTCATGGCGGTGCCAAGTTTCTTGATTTGGCATCTTGTGTGAAGATCCTTTACGATAATCTTGAACCTATGCAGGTGATAGATTGGGCGACGGTGGCGTTGCAGGGTCGGTTGAATGAACAGAAAAATCTTCATGATCAAAAAAACGTGGAGGAGTTCAATCGGTTGGTAAAGACGACAGAAATATCTCACGCCAGTAAGCCGGTGAAGATCGGTGTTATCGAAACCAATAATCCTTTGGCCGGGAAGTGCTCGAGAATGCAGGGATATAAAATCCTCATTCAGAAGGACTTGGATGGTCATGTTCAGATTCTTCCGCGTAAGCACGACCGTATTGAAATGCGGGATGTTGTACGGCTGCTTCGTTTGGAGGAGGACGAAATAGCCGGCAAAAGTGTTCGTTGTGATTGGAAGGATCTTGAAGGGGAAAATTGCAGTAAGAGTCCGTTGTGGTATCTTCATCCAGAAGGCGGATTCGTAATGAATGGTAGTCGGACCCACAAGGGCGTGCCAGTCACAGCGATTCCACTTGAGCGCATATTGCATTTGGTTGTTCTTGCTTTGGATGACAAGGCTGAACATCGTGCGTGTAAGGTGTGTACTCATGATCCAAAGGCTACGGGGGTGTTGCGTTTTTCGTGCCCGCTTTATCAGGCTGGGCTTCTGCATTGCAGACAAGTACGTTATAAAGAGGCTGAAGCCCATGGTGCTGTGGCTACGGTGAAAGTTGGTTAGTAGCTTCGGCTACGCAAGGGGGGAAGGTGAAGAGAGAGCTCAAAGCTCAATCTGAACCAACCCTCCTTTTTTTTGTTTAAATTTGGGGCGGAAGAAGGGATTACTTCTTCCGCCCTTATTCTTTTTCTGATACTATATCCATTGTATGAAAAAAAGTATTTTGGAGAAAGCGAAAAAGATACATTTTATTGGAATTGGTGGTATTGGTATGTCTGCTATAGCAAAGATGTTTTTGCTTGAAGGTAAAAGTGTTTCTGGTTCTGATACTTCTGATTCAGAAATTATTTCCGAGCTTAAAAAGTCTGGAGCAGAAATATTTATAGGTCACGATGAGAAAAATATCTCAAAAGATATCGATTTAGTTATCTATACTATTGCTATCGCAGGAGATAATTCTGAATTTGTTGAAGCGAAAAAAAGAAAGTTGAATACGATTACATATCCAGAAGCCCTTCACGAGATCTCAAAAGACAAATACACGATTGCTATTTCTGGTACTCATGGCAAGACTACTACAACAGCCATGATTGCAAAGATTCTTATGGATGCCGGCCTGGATCCTACTGTTATTGTCGGTTCTATTCTAAAAGATGCAAAATCAAATTTTGTTGCTGGTAAAAGTAAATATTTAGTTGTTGAAGCTTGTGAGTATAGAAAATCATTTTTAAATATTGAACCAAACATTGCTGTTGTTACAAATATTGATAATGACCATTTAGATTTTTATAAAGATTTAGAAGACATACAGAAAGCTTTTGGCGAATTCGCAGATAAAGTTCCGAAAAATGGTTATATAGTTTGCGATACAAAAGATAAATCAGTTTCCTATTCTATAAAAGATGTCGTAGGAAAGATTGTAAATAATTTAGAATTTAAAGATAAGAATTTAAAATTAAAAATCCCTGGCGAGCACAACAAAAGCAATGCATCTATGGCGCTTGCTGTAGCCCATATACTTGGAATAAGTAAAAAATCTGCAGAGAAATCTTTGGAAGATTTTTCTGGTACTTGGAGAAGATTTGAATATAAAGGAGATACGAAGAAAGGTGTCGTTGTATATGACGATTACGGACATCATCCCACAGAAATAAAAGCATCAATCAAGTGTGCGAGAGAGATGTTTCCAAACAAAAAAATCACGATTGTTTTCCAACCACATTTGTATTCTAGAACAAAGCTTTTGTTAAACGATTTTGTTGAAGTATTAAAGAAGGCTGATAGCGTGGTTCTTGCACCTATATACGCGGCTCGTGAGCCACACGATATTACTGTTTCTTCCGAGATACTTAAAGAAAAAATCGGCAAAAAAGCCAAGTCTTTTCCATGTTTCCAAGATATAGAAAACCACCTGATTGATTCTTTATCAAAAGATGATATTTTAATAACTATGGGGGCAGGGGATATCTTTAAGGTTGGTGAGTCAATACTAGATTTATAAAATAAATAAAATGAAAGAAACTCTAGAAAATTTTACAGGTATAAAAGCTGAAATATTTAATTCCGAACATAAAGAACATTTTGAAAAGATGCTTGAGGGGCATATGTCTAGTTTACTTCATCTTGCTGAGAAACTTTTGAAAGAAGAAAATGAAACAATTACAGAAAAAAAGATTGGTGAAGGTAGATCAGCGAAAGTATTTAGTATAGGGAAGGTTTTAAATTGTTGTGTGAAAGTTATAAAAACTCAAGAAGGTGACCCGGCTCTTTTTAGAAATTCTGTTACAGAGGAGCTTGAGCTTATGGATAGCTTTTCTGGTAGGGAAATAGAAGGAGTCAGAGTGCCAGAACCTTATTTTTCTGTAAAAGCTAAGATTGAAGAGAATGATAATAATTTAAGTTTGAAAGATAATAATCTAGAGATGGTCTTTATGCAAAACGTCCCAGGTGTATCTTTTGCGGATATTTTAATTGGTAAAGAAGATTTTCCAGAGGTAGAAGGTTTTGATATTGGTAAATTTTTCGATAAGCTTTATGACTTTGTAGAATATTTAAATAAAAATCATGTTTTTCACAGAGACCTACACGAAGGGAATGTCATGGTTGGCAACGACGGTACTCCTTGGGTTATCGATTTTGGTTCCGCCGGAAGGTCATGGGGTGAAGATGAAGCTTACGATATTACTTTAGAAGGGGAAACAACAAGGTTAAGGAGCGATGAACAATCTCTTAGACTTTTGGAAAAAAAAGTTAGGAACTTTGTTCATACAAGAAAGTAATTGACATTTTAACAATTAACATATATACTATATCCATGGAACATTTCGATGAAAAACCGATAGGAGGTTCAGAAATGGAAATTAAATTCGGTAGTTCTTTAAAGGAGAAGATACAACAGTGTTTGGAAGAACAAGTTAAAACAGGAGCCGATAAAATCGATATTCCTGATAGACCAGGTTTGTCCATAATGACACTTGCCCTTGCCGATGAGGCAGAAGCAGGGGGTGCTAAAAAAATATATCCACTCGTGTCGTTAGATGGCAAAGAAATGTATCTTGTCCAAGAATAACAGATCCCTAGTGTCTAAGACGCCGGGGATTTTTTTATATAAATAATTCATGAAATTTTATGTAGTTGGTACACCAATAGGGAATCTTGAAGACATCACTTACAGGGCGGTGAGGATTTTGGGCGAAGTAGATTTGATTCTCTGTGAAGACACGAGGGTGACGAAAAATCTTTTGGATAGGTATGATATTCACAAGCCGACGATGAGTTATCACTCTCAAAGTAAGATTGCAAAGATTGATAAAATTTTGGAAATGATAGAAGAAGGGAAGACCCTCGCTTTGGTGTCAGATGCTGGTACACCGACTATTTCAGATCCCGGCTCTGTGCTTGTTTCTAAAATTCGTGAAAGTTTCCCAGAGATGGAAATAATTGCAATTCCTGGTCCAAGCGCTTTGGTATCAGCACTTTCAGTTTCTGGTTTACCGGCGTCAGAATTTATTTTTTATGGATTTTTGCCACACAAAAAAGGTAGGGAAACTCTGTTTAAAGAGATATCAACTTTAGAAAGAACGGCTGTATTTTATGAATCTCCACACAGAATACTAAAGGCCTTAGAATCTCTAAAGATTTTCGCTCCAGATAGAAAAGTCGTGATCGCTAGAGAGGTAACGAAAATCTATGAGCAAATTGTTTCTGGTAAACCGGAAGATGTACTCCAATATTTTTCAGAAAACCCAGATAAAGTAAGAGGGGAGTTTGTTGTGATGGTTTCGGAAAAATAATAAATTTTCGTTATTTAATTTTAGCTTTTTGTGCTATATTTGTATTAATTAAAAGTAATAAATTAAAAAAAATGGTAAAAATTTCATCAATATTTGTGCTCGGTATTATTGTCCTTCTGACACCTTTTTCCGGTTTCCCCTTTGAATGGAAAGAAACTATTTATATTATTTCAGGTCTAGCAATCATTGTTTTTTCTTTGCTTATTAGAAAAGAATTACACGAAGTCCTTAGAGCAATACATAATAAAGAAGATATTAAGAACGATACTTTTTCAGAAAGCTCACCTCAAGAAAAGATATAGATGAAAAATAAAAAGATGCAAAAAGAGATAAATTTTCCACCAAGAAAACATCTGATTTTTTTTGCTATTCTAGCGATTATTATTTTTGTGATTTTTTATTTTTTACTACCCGCGTATTTTCCGACAGTTTCAAATAAAGTAATATCTGAGGGTGTAGCCACGAGTACGGCTTCCACCACCAAACCTTTTTTAGTCACTCATATATCTACTCCAAAGCCAGTAAAAGCTATATATATGACAGCTTGCGTCGTAGCGACCCCAAGCTTTAGAGAAAAATTAAAGAAAATAGCCGAGACAACAGAAATCAATTCTATTCTCATAGACGTGAAAGATTATACAGGTACGATCACTTTCAATTCAGAGAATCCACTTTTCAAAGACAATATTGGCTTGGGTTGTAAGATGAAAGATGTAAAAGAATTTATTGGTGAGCTTCATAAAAGTAATATTTATGTGATTGCGAGGATTTCTACTTTTCAAGATAAATATTTGGTAAACAAAAGACCAGATCTTGCAGTGAAGAAAAAGTCCGATGGTACCGTCTGGAAAGATTATAAAGGAGTGAGCTGGCTTGATGCTGGTTCCAAAGAAGTGTGGAATTATATTTCAGAGCTTGGGAAAGAATCTTATGCTATTGGCTTTGATGAATTAAATTTTGATTATATTAGATTTCCATCAGATGGAAATATGAAAGATATAGCTTATATTTTTGCAGATGGAAGAACAAAATCAGATGTTATAAAAGATTTTTCTGCTTATATTTCATCTATTTTTAAACCTTTAAACATTCCAATTTCTGCGGATGTTTTTGGTATGGTTGCTACAAACAAAGATGATCTAAATATAGGACAAATTTTAGAAAACTTTTTACCGTATTTTGATTACATAGCGCCGATGGTTTATCCATCACATTATCCACCGACATTTCTTGGCTACAAAAATCCAGCAGATTATCCCTACGAAGTAGTGAAAGATTCTATGACCACAGCCGCCACAAGAGCGATAGCCGCAAGTTCTACAATAAATAAATTGAGACCATGGCTTCAAGATTTTAATCTTGGCGCAGATTACACAGCAGATATGGTACGTAAACAAATTCAAGCAACATACGACTCCGGTTTAGATTCTTGGATGCTTTGGGATGCCGGTAACACTTATACTGTAGGAGCACTTCTTCCGAAAGCCACATCAACAAAAAAAACAATTTAGTATTTTATAATTTCTTTCGTGGTGATATAATATTGTGTAAATGGATCCCGTTAGAAGTTGCGTTTGTTCCATAACAAAAAAAATATGATTAACGAGGTCGTAAATTTTATAAATAATAAAAAAGTAAGATGCGCTTCAAACGCAAACTACTTCTAAACGGGATGGATCCTAATAAAATTACATATTTTGGAGAGACTGATTCTCGCGGAAAACGCGTGAAGTTTGGTATAAAAGCGAAAGACCGTACTCGCCATGTATATGTGATAGGTAAGACAGGTATGGGTAAATCTACTCTACTTGAAAATATGGCAATACAAGACCTTGCTGGAGGTGCTGGTATGGCCTTTGTTGATCCACACGGAAAGACAGCTGAGCTACTTTTAAATTATATTCCACCAGAACGTTTAAATGACGTTGTTTATTTTGCGCCTTTTGATACCGACCATCCTATATCATTTAACGTTTTAGAAGATGTCGGTTTTGAAAAGAGACACCTTGTAGTTTCTGGTCTTATGAGTACATTCAAAAAGATTTGGGTAGATGCTTGGTCTGCAAGAATGGAATATATTTTAGGAAATACACTTCTCGCTCTTATAGAATATCCAGGAGCGACTCTTCTTGGTGTGAACAGGATGCTTTCAGATAAAGATTATCGTAAAAAGGTGGTGGATAATGTAAAAGATCCTTCAGTAAAATCTTTTTGGGTAGACGAATTTGCGAAGTACACAGATAAATTTGCTGCAGAAGCGACGCCTGCTATTCAAAATAAAATTGGACAATTTACTTCTAATCCTCTTATAAGAAATATCGTTGGTCAACCAAAATCGACTATCAATATCAGGAAGATGATGGATGAGAATAAGATTCTTATTATTAACCTTTCAAAAGGGCAGGTAGGTGAAGCGAACGCAAACCTTCTTGGCTCTATGATTATTACAAAGATATATCTCGCTGCGATGTCCCGTGCAGACGTTCCAGAAAAGCTATTGAAAAATCTTCCAAATTTTTATTTATATGTGGATGAATTTCAATCTTTCGCGAATGAATCTTTTGCTGATATTCTTTCTGAAGCAAGAAAATACAAATTAAATCTTACAATAGCTCACCAATATATAGAACAAATGTCTGAAGAAGTGCGCGCTGCCGTGTTTGGTAACGTTGGTACGATGATTACTTTTAGAGTAGGTGCCTATGATGCAGAAGTTTTAGAAAAAGAGTTTGCTCCGCAATTTACTTCTGAAGATTTGGTAAACCTAGGAATATTCCAAATGTATTTGAAACTTATGATAGATGGAGTTTCCTCTGTACCTTTTTCTGCTTCTTCCTTACCACCTATTCCAGAGCCAGTTATTTCTTATAGAACAGAAATAATTGCAAATTCTAGGAAACAATTCGCTCAACCTAGAATGACCGTAGAAAAAGAAATACAGGATTGGCATAATGAAGGTAAAGGTCAGACAGAATGGGCTAAAAAGCAGGAGAAAGTCGGTAATGATTCTTCTCAAACCAAGTTATTTAATGGATCTTCTAAAAGTGCTCCTCAAGCTTTGTCTCCAAGACCCCAACAATTTACACAGCCTAGATTAGAGCAACAAACACAAGTGAAGCCTCAACCACAGATACAACCTAAATCAGTTATTGAAAATAAAATCCATAGTTCTGTTGTTAAGCCAGTAATCTCTGTAGAAAAAAAGGTTCAGAGTTTTTCTACCGTACAATCACCAAGCCATAGAAAACCTGTGGTAATGCCAGTGAGCTTAGGGGATATAGAAGAAGTACAAAATCATGAATCTAAAAAAGATGACGACTTTTTACCCTTGAAAGTTTTTGCTCCAAAAATAATCGCAGAAGAAAAAATAAATAATAAAAAAGAGAGTGAAAATCTTTCAAATAAAAAAACGCAAAGTACTGGTAATAAGACAATGAGTGGAGAACATCTATCCGAATTAAAAAACGCCCTAGAATCTTTATTAAAGAAATCTCCCAAGATAGAGGTACCAAAAATTCAAAATGAAATTCCTAAAATAGTAGAAAAAAAAGAGTCGTCTAAAGTTGAAGAATCTAAAAAGCCAGAGCTAAAAGCTCAAGAATCAAAATCAGAAGGTTTAGATCCATCAGAGCTCAAAAGAGTATTAGGTGTAGAATAATATGGATAAGTGGTTTATTCTTAGTATAATTTTAGCAATTTTTGCCTCAGTTGTGGTAATATTTTCTCGTAGAAAAGGGATTCAGGAAATAGAATCCTCTAGTAATATATCAGTAGATGATTTTGAAATTTTAGAATAAAATGAATAAACCAAAAATAAGTATTGTAATGGCTATGTATAACGGCGAAAGATATCTCAAGGAAGCAATTGAGAGTGTTTTAAACCAAACTGAAAAAGATTTTGAGTTTATTATTGTGGACGACGGATCGACCGACGATTCTCAAAATATTATAAAAAGTTTTTCTGATGAAAGAATAAAATATTTTAGAAACGAGCATAAAGGGCTCGTAGATTCTTTGAATTTTGGAATAGAAAAATCAGATGGAGAATTTATTGCTAGATTTGATGCGGATGATATTTGTGAATCAAACAGACTTGAAGAACAAATTAAATTATTTGAAGAAAATCCGGAAAATGTTTTGGTTGGTTCTTTGGCTACCATAATAGATGAAGGTGGTCTTATAAAAGGGGATATGGATTATCCAAAACAAAATTGGCAGGAAATAAGGAAGTATTCTCTTTTACATAATCCTTTTATTCATTCTTCAGTAATGTTTAGAAGAGAAGTTGTCTATACAGTCGGTTATTACAAAAAGTTTTTTAAGTACGCCGAAGATTATGAACTTTGGACAAGAATTATTAATAAATATCCTTGTGTAAATATTCCTAAAAAACTTATTAAATATAGAGTACACAATTCTCAAATTACAAAGAAGAGTAATATAGAAATGAGATTGGTTGCTGTTTGGGTAAGAATACTAGCTTTTATTAGATTTATATTTTAATCCAGTCCTTAGGCATTATATCTAGTTCTTCAGATGACTTACTTATAAGCCATTGTTTTGGACCTATTACTATTTTGTTTGGATTTTGATTTAACCATGCACCCCACCATGAAAAAGAAGAGTTTGCTATTATGTTGTGTTTACAAAGACTCATAAGGTATATTTGTTCATAGTCTTTGAATAAATTATTATCGGCAAAGAGTACATTATCTATTTTAAATTCTTTTTTTACCCACTCTGGATCATCAGAAAATATACATACTAATGGGTTATTAGTATGCTTTTTAATATAATTTATTGCTTTATTATAATATTCCATACTACACACATTATAGTCTTTAGCATGTTGTGGTTTAAGATAGTCATTTCTTCTGACATGTAACGATACGCTTTCTGCTTTTTTAATTGTGTCTATAATTTTAATTTTATTTTCGTCAAAATCTGTTTCTTTTGGTATAAATTCATTTAGTAACACTTTTCTATTTTCTACAAAAAATTTTTCGCTTTGAAAATATCCGTTTAGAAATACTGGTAGGTTATGTTTATTAAAGAATTCTGCTATTTTAAATTGTTTTTCTTCTCCGAAGATTTTAAAAATTGATTTTAATATTATCTTACCTAAATAACTTAGATTTTTATCGATTTTGATATCGGGGCTGATTTTAAAAGAATCTAATTGATATTTTCTAGGTGTATCATTTTTAGGTATATTAAAAGAATACTCTATATTTAATATTAATCCTTTTTTATATTTTAGACTTAGATTTCTAGCTGTAGCATATTGGAACATCTGATTACCAAGCCCGCCTTTGATTTGTATTTGGATCATATTATTTTTTCTATTTTACTTTCAACTACCGGGTTTTTTCCTAAGTCTTTCTCGATTTCTTCTGGTGTTTTCTTTTTTTCTAATAATATATTAAATCTAAGATATTCAAATATTTTTGATGATGATTGTTGTAATTCTTTCCAAATACTTTTTATGTGTACTCTGTGTAAGTATTTTGTATTAGGTATTATATATATATTATTATTGTTTATAAGCCAGATATAATTTATAAATATAATATCAGAGGCTTGAACTGGTATAAATTTATGTATCGAAATTAATTCCATAAATTTATTTTTATTAAAAAAGAAATTTCCATCATTTAAGAACCTTTCAGTAACCAAAGTTTCTTTTATTAGTAAGTCTTTTAGTTTTTTAAAATCAATTTTTTGATTAGATATTTTTCTAAAATCTAATAATGGATAAGCAAATGCTGGGGAATATATAGTATTTTCTGACCAGTTACATTTATATATACCATCTATATATGATTTACATATTGTATTGTCTGAGTCTAATAATATAACCCAATCGTTTTTACATAATGAAACAGCTTCTATTTTTGTTGGTAGTACACCGAGATTATTTTCTCTTCTATATAACTTAATTTTTTTATTTTTAATATTCTCAATTATTTTTTTTGTTTTTTTAAAAGATTCTATTGATGATCCATCATCAAGTACGACTATTTCGTCTATGCGATTATCATTTAATATATTAAATAGGGATTTATGTATTAATTTTTCTCTATGGAAACTAGATATAGCGACGGAGATTTTTATTTCATTATTATTTGTTGTAGTTTTTTTACTTTTTATCTTTAAAATTATTTTTGAGTAATAAATACAGTCAAATAGGTTAAATATTAAATATTTTATTTTCGCTATTATTTTATTAAGAATCTTTTTTATACCACTTTTAGTGATTCTCTTTTGTTTGTGCATTTTTTGAGTATTAAAAAACCGATCCTTGCTTCTTAAGAGAAGTTTCGGTTCAAATTTCAGATTAAAACCTTCTGGGTATAAAAAATCTGGTGTTAATATTTTGAATATTTTCTTATCATCACATATATATTTATTCCAATGAGATTCGTCATGCCAAAGTGCTACAATATCATTTGAGTCATCTTTCTTAATATTATTTTGCATTTTTTCCATGGCTTCTATAAAGTCTTTTGTTTTTCCTCCATTTATACCACCACAGAAATAGAATTCTTTATTTCTTTTTTCTATATATGCCGTAGATGTATCTCTATATTCGTACGGGAATTTGTCAGTATTTTTTTTGTAAAATCCAGGGTGAATACAAGCAACCAATTGTTCATTATTTATTGGTAGGAAATCTTGATCGGATATATCTTCCATAAACATCAAATTCGCATTGAAGAAAAACACATAATCAAAATTTATAAGGTCGTGTTTGATATTTAAAAACATTTCGAATCTTCTGAGTGTATTGTCTGGCCATCCAAGGTTTTTTTGAAATATTTTGTGTATTTTAGAATTTTCATTTTCAAATTCTATTTCCTTCGCATCGGTGAATACAAAATAGTGTTTTTCTGCTTTAGGTATAAATCTTTTTTCACTGCTTAAGTAAAAATCTTTCCAGAAGACTTTATATTTTCCTGTACATATATATAGAATTGCGATTCTCATTTCTTTTTGGCTATTATAAATATTTCCGGGGAATACATTTTATTATTTGGGTATATGTTAAATTTTGATATTAATCTTAATATTTTTATAATGATTTTTTTAAAATGATTTCTTTTTTGATCACCAACCCAGAAGTCAAACCCTCCAATATATCCATAATCTATAATATCAAAATTTTCCTCCACAAGTATTCTTTTCCAACTTTCTGGATTCATTGACGGTACACAATGTTTTTCCAGATTATCATTATCTAACCATTTGTGTAATTTATTTTGAATTAATCCAGAAAAATTTGGTGTAGTTATAAAAATGTAACCATTTTTGTTTACCAAATTAATATGAATTTTAATTATTTCTTCGAAATTTGTGAAGTGTTCTATAAAACCAGATGAAAAAACTATATCATATTTTTTATTTTTTTCTATTTTATATATATCTTCTTTCTCAAAAATACCGATTTTAAATTTGTTTATTTTAAACCAGTCAACCATATCTTTTAAATATTTAGTTTGGTCTATACCATTTAATTCATATCCAAGTTTACCAAAATGATATAAAAAACGACCAGGGAAGCATCCTATTTCTAAAATGGTTGAAAATGATGTTATTGGAAAATGTTTATATATCTTTTTAACTATTGGGTATTTCTTTGGCATAGGAGAAAAGATAAGGTTTTTATAACCTGTGTCCCAATATTCATTTGTTGTTAATTTATCTTTTTCCATTTTAAAAGCTATTTATAATATTTTCTAATGAATTTTTATATGTGTAATTTTTTATTATAAGTTGTTGTTTTAAGACCAAGTCTTTGTATTCTTTTTCACTTAATTTTAAAATCTTTTCTACCATTTCTTCTATTGTACCGTTTATACTACATTCTCCCAATATGTCATTAAATTTTTTAACATTTGAGAAACCGAGTTGGCCATATGAAATATTTTTAAACATACGACATGGAAGGTAATTTACATCCACTTGGTATTTACCGGCTATTGCAGGGGCTATTCTAGATTTTCTTATTAAAAAGATATTTAAGAAGTCTGGAATAAATCTAACTTTTATAAAACGTATTTTATTTTTAAATAAACTAATCTTTAATCTTTTAATTTCATCCAAATTTCCTTGATTTTGTATATTATTCCAAACACTACCAATCCAAAATACTAGTTTGTTTTTGTTAAAAACCGGTTTTTTAAATTCTTCTGGTAGTAAATCAGTGCCCCATGGCTGATATAATACTCTGGTTTTTGTATTGAAATATGTAGCTGGGCCTAATTTAATATCTGAACCGGTGACCCTTTCTGTTGTATAGACTTGTAAATCTATAAGGTGATTTTTATCAATCTTATTCCTAAATATTTCTTTAAAATTATGTAAACAATAATATACACCTCCTTTGATAGGTAGTTTATAGTCTTCAATTTTATTTTTTTCTTTCACCATCTTTCCTTGAACTTCAGCAGAAATTACTAAATCTCCCGATTCAATATATTTAGAATTTTTTCTATCATCTTCAACCCAGATTGTTTTATATCCGAGTTTTTTTGCGTTTTTATAAAAGGCCTGATGTATATGCCTATGGGTGTGATATTTTTTTCTTAAACCCCAGATTATTATTTTATTTTTTTCTTTATTAAAAGTCATTATCTTTTATATATATGAACATACGAAATATAGCTATTCCATTTTTCTGAACGTAACAACATTTTTGAATTTATTTTATCTGAATTATTGATTTTACCTTCTTTTGTATAAAACCAAGGTGAAACCATTTCTATAAACTTTTCCAAGGTTATTTGTGAGTCGTTATCTTTTAATTTCAAATTGTTTTCTTCAGCCGGTAAACCATTTATTGTTTTTTCTAATATTGCCCAAGGAGCTGATTGCGTTTTGTTGTAAGTTAAGTCTAGAGTTACCAAAAAATGTCCATTAGGTTTTAATATTCTAGAAACTTCTTTTATTGTTTTATTGAAGGAATCAATAGGGTAGTGCTCGAGAGAGGATAGTGCTACAACTACGTCAACGGAATTATCCTCATTTTCTGACATATTATCGCTGGATTTATTATACAAGGTACATTTGTTCGATAGTTTTATTTGGTCTTTGATTCTTGGATCAAGATCATATGCATTTAGGTAACAACCAGATCTTATATAATATTTATAAAAATCTGAGTCTGAGGGTAAACCGATACCTATATCTACTATTTTTTTATCTTTTATATTTATTATTTCTAACCAGTTTTTTATGAGCTTAATTTCCCAAAGCCTACTACCCCAATTTGCGTATGAATATTTAATTGTTATGGGTTGACTCTTTACAAAATATCCTATCTCACCATATTCTCTCACTGTTCCATATATTAATCTAAATATGAAATGTTCAAATACAAAGAAACTCTTTCTAATTACTTTTTTTATTTTATTCATGTTTATTTTTTTTAAAATTAATTATTAAAATAATCAATGGTATGGAGGTGTAAGAAAATATTGTTGCAAACGCCGACCCGATAATTCCGTATTTCTGTATAAAAATTAAGTTTAATATTATATTTGTAATCGCACCAAAGAACGAGGAGATCATTATTGTTTTTGTTTTATTTTCGATTGTCAAATATTGTTGCAGTACCATAATCATTGAGACTAATACTCCAGACCAAGTATATACCTTAAGGATTATTATGGCTCCCATATAGGCGCTTCCAAATAATATTAGTATCAAATATTTTGCGAATATAAATTCAAATAAGGCTATCGAGAAAGAAATTCCAAGGATAAAAAGAAATATTTTTTTAATTCTTTCTTTATATAAATTATCGTGGACTGTCTTTGCGTTTACTATAGCAGGGAATAGGACCCCGCAGATTATTGCTGGAATAAAATACCATATTTCAGCAAGCTTAACTCCAGCCGAATATATTCCAAGTGCTTCTGTATTCATCATTTTTCCTATCATTATTTGATCTATTTTTGTATATATCAGGTAGAAAGCTGAAGTTAGTATAAAAGGCCATGAATCCATGAGCATCTTTTTTGCTAAATCAAAATTGAATGACAATTTTATGTGGTTCCCTTTATTTATGAAAATTTTAAATAAAACGAAAGAAGAAAAAGCGATTTCGAATACCAGAGCTAGAAGAAACCACCCAGTTCCTAGCCCCATATAAACTAAAATTAGTTTCAATATAGAAACCGCTGTCGTTGATGATAATTGTGCCCAAAAAGAATATTTATATTTTATTATAGATTGGAAATATGAATCTATAACACTTAGTGACGAAAAGATTAAATGAAGAGAATAGATAAATATAAGAATAGTTGTATAGGTATCGTTTTTAAGTAATATAGAGAATAGTGTAGAGAAAATTATAACAACTCCTCCTCCTATAAGTTTTATTATAAAAGTAGTGTTTAGTATTTCTTCTTTTTTTTCCTTATATTTTATAAGGTCTCTTATTAATATATTATCTATCCCAAAACTAGATAAAAATGCGAATATTGTTACAAAGCTTAAAGCATAATTTAAGACGCCATATCTTTGCGGACCGAGGTATCTTGCCACAATAACACCAACAATTAGAGACATGAATAGAGAGAATATTTTTCCAGAAAAAGACCATCCCATATTTATGAAATATTTCTGAAATCCGGCGTGATTCCATTTCTCTTTGATATATTTCAAGAAAAGTATTTTCATAATTTAATTAGCTGAATATTAGCATTTTTGTGCTATAATTCCCAGTGTTAATTTAATAATATAAATCATATGAATACAAATAATATAATCAGATATTCTATTTTTGCAGGACTTTGGGCAGTACTTATAATACCTTTCTATGTTGCTGGTAGCATGTTTTTTCCATATATTTCTGGGAAAAATTTTGCTTTTAGAATAATTGTAGAAATTATTTTTGCACTTTGGGTTTATCTGGCTTTCATTGATGCAAAATACAGACCGAAATTTTCTTGGGTTCTTGGTGCTGTGGGTCTTTATACCTTAGTGATGTTTGTAGCAGATATATTTTCTATTGCCCCGATGAAAGCTTTTTGGAGTAATTTTGAAAGAATGGATGGGTGGGTTACTACTATTCACCTACTTATGTACCTAATTGTTTTTGGTAGTGTCATGAAAACAGAGAAAGCTTGGCTTTGGTTTTTCCGTACATCTCTTATATCAAGTATGATCATGCTGGTCTCTGTTTTAAGAGAGTGGCTTACGACTGGGGCGGAAAGAGTTTCTGTTTCTCTAGGTAATCCTATCTATGTTGCTGTGTATTTTATGTTCAATTTTTTCTTTGCTTTAATACTTTTGTACAAAGATGTGGTTGCAAAGAAAATGGAAACGAAAAAACCTTTTATTGGGATCTGTAAAAATTGGTTATTTTATATTTATTCTTTATTAGCTCTTCTATGTGTTTTCGGAATTTGGAGGACATCTACTAGAGGTGTCATACTTGGTTTAATCGGTGGAGTTGCTGTGGCAGCTTTACTTGCTGCGATTTTTGAAAAGAAAAACAAGTACATAAAAGACATTGCTATCGGTGGTATCGTTATGATCATGATCTTGATTGGAGGTTTCTTCTCTATTAAAGATACTGATTTTGCAAAAAATAATACAACACTAAGTAGATTATCATCAATATCTTGGAGCAATGTAAGCGGGCAGGGCCAAGCAAGACAATATGTATGGCCAATGGCCTTGAAAGGTTTTCAAGAGAGGCCGATTTTAGGTTGGGGAAATGACGGTTTTAATTATGTATTTAATAAATACTACGATGAAAGGATGTATAGCCAAGAGCAATGGTTTGATAGAGCACACGATATGCCTCTCGATGTCCTCGTTGCTGGTGGAGTGCTAGGTTTTATCTCTTATCTAGGAATTTTTGTTGCAGCTCTTTGGCTTATTTGGAAAAGAAGAAATAGACTCGGTATCGCTGACGGGGCACTTTTGGTGGGCATACTTGCAGGATATTTTTTCCAAAATCTTTTTGTGTTTGATAATCTAACGAGTTATGTTTATTTCTTTGTTATTCTCGCTTATCTACATTCCATAGATACTGATGATAAAGAATCATTCGTAGCCAAAAAGGAAGGTGGTATGGTAGGTATAAGTAAAGATCTCGCATATTATGTTGTTGCACCTGTACTTGTTATTACATTTTTTGCTTCTTTATGGTTTGTGAATATTAAACCAATTAGCGCAAATTTGAATTTAATAAAAGCAATGAGCGGATATCCAGAGGGTCCAATAAAAAACTTAGAATATTTTAACAAAGCTTTATCTTTAAATACTTTTGCAAATCCAGAAATATTAGAACAGATGTTAAACATCACTCCTTCAGTGTTAAAGATGGACGGCGTAAGTCAGGAAGTTAAACAGAGTTTCCTGAAGCTTACTTATGATCAGGCTCAAAAACAATTAAAAAATACTCCAAATGATGCAAGGTACCAATTTTTCTTTGGAGTTTTCTTAAATAATCTTGGTGCTTATGCAGATGCTTTGCCGTATTTAGAAAAATCAGTAGATCTTTCACCAAAGAAAATTACTATGATGTTCGAACTCACAAAGTGTTTATCTTTTCTCGATCAAAATGATAAAGCCATTGAAGTTGCAAAAAGAGCATACGACTTAATGCCTTCTTATGAAGAGGGTAAAATAAATTATGCCGCAGCTTTGATAGTCGCTGGTAATGAAAAAATGGCAAAAGAAATATTACTAGGTTTAAATGTTACGAGTGAAAGGATTGTACGTGCGTATCTTTTGAGAGCTACATTATTTTTACAAAAAAATGATAAAGCAAGCGCAGTCCTAGAAGTGAAGAAAGCCTCAGCAATGGTTCCTGGATTTGAAAAACAAGCAAATGAAGTTATAGATGGTATTTGGAAGGGAACCATAAAATAATTTGTATATTTTGGCTTGCTTTTTCCTCAAAACGTGCTATACTTCTTAATGTGAGTGCTAGTATAATGGCTAGCTCGAACAAATGTCTGCATATCGCTCCGCTTCGGTGGAGCTTTATGTTTTATAGGCATTTGGTCTATTAAAATAAAGTCATTTGAGATGTTGTAGATTTTACGTTCCTTATGTTAAAATAATAGAGGATTGTTCCCAATTACGGCTGGCGGTTGCACTCATATAAGACATTTGTTTTGGAGTTCGCCCCCGCCAGCCATAATTGAGAATGATTGTTTTCCTTGTTAAAAATTTCACAAACAAAAAAGAGCCGTCGGCTCTTTTTTGTTTGTGAAATTTTTGTCTAGGTAGATATTTGTTTATTTTTTTATAATAATTTTTTGATTGCGAAGTTGTTATGTATTTATATTTTCAAATTATTTTTTTATTTAAATTTTATTTAATTTTATTTTTTAAAAAAAATAAAAAAAAGTTATCAACAGTTAAAAATGTATTGTGTTTTTTTAAATTAGTTATAAAATTATAGGTAGCAGTAAGGTCTGATATTTTTTATCAGCGTCGATGACCTGCTAATTTATAAAAATTTAATTTTTTTCAGAAAAATAAAATTATTTATTTAAATCTGAAAATAAAATAAAATGGCAAAAAAGAAAGTCACTAAGAAAGCAGCTAAAAAGGTAAAGAAAGTTAAGAAAGCTGTTAAGAAAGCTGTAAAAAAAGCAAAGAAAGGAAAGAAATAATCTTTCTCAAAAATGTTTTTTAAAAATCACCAATCTTTTTAAAGGGTCGGTGATTTTTTGTTTTATTTTTTCTATTATTCTTATGTTTGTATTGTCATTTCCGTAAAGGCTGGAATCCAGAAGTAATATTTTTATAAATGGATTCTCGTATTTGCTGGAATAACAAGCTGTAAGACAAGATTTTGTAAAAACGCCTTCTGTGGTATTATTGTTTCTATGATTTTAAAGAAGATATTCGGGGATAGATATTCAAAATATATAAAGAGTTTACAGCCAATCGTCTCAAAGATTGGCTCTTTTGAGGATTCGTTAAAGAAGCTTTCCAATGAAGAACTAAAAGCCAAGACTCTAGAATTCAGAGAAAGATTAGAAAAAGGAGAAAGTTTAGACAGTATTCTTCCAGAGGCTTTTGCATGTGTGAGAGAAGCTTCTATGAGAACACTAAAGCAAAGACATTTTGATGTGCAAATGGTCGGAGGAATTATTTTACATAGAGGAAATATTGCAGAGATGAAAACCGGTGAAGGTAAAACTTTAGTGGCGACACTGCCAGTCTATTTAAATTCTATTTCAGGAAAAGGTGTGCATGTAGTTACTGTAAACGATTATCTTTCTAGAAGAGACGCAGTATGGATGGGACAAATATATTATGCGCTCGGGCTTTCTGTCGGTGTTATAAATCACGAATCATCTTTCTTATATGATCCAAATCATTTGTCTCCGCAAGAAGGTGGAGAACTAGATGAAAAAAGAGATGAACTTGGATCTTTTAAAGTTGTTCATGAATTTTTGAGACCTTGCTCTAGGAAAGAAGCTTATGCAGCAGATATTACTTATGGAACAAATAATGAATTTGGTTTTGATTATTTAAGAGACAATATTGAATACGCTACTTCTGACCTAAGACAAAGAGGTTATAATTTCGCCATAGTGGACGAGGTGGACTCCATTCTTATTGATGAAGCAAGAACTCCGCTTATTATCTCTGCGCCAACAGCTGATTCCGGTGAGCTTTATGATGTATTTTCAAAAATCGTTCGTGGTTTTGTAAAAGACGTGGATTACACAGTTGAAGAAAAACATAAAGCAATACAGCTTACTGATGCAGGTATAAACAGAGCAGAAAAGTCGCTTGGTGTAGAAAATATCTATACAGATGGAGGAATAAAGTATGTGCATCATTTAGAAACTGCAGTGAGAGCAAAGGCACTTTTTGAATTAAATAAAGATTATGTTGTGAAAGATGATGAAGTGGTGATTGTGGATGAATTCACAGGAAGACTACAGCCAGGAAGAAGATGGTCTGAAGGGCTTCATCAGGCAATAGAGTCAAAAGAGGGGGTTAAAATTCAAAAAGAATCTAGAACTTTTGCGTCTATTACATTTCAGAATTATTTTAGAATGTACGGCAAAGTAGGAGGTATGACAGGAACGGCCGTTACTTCTTCAGAGGAATTTTTCAAAGTTTATCATATGGATACTATTCCTGTACCGACGAACAAACCAATACAAAGAAAAGATTTAAACGATTTAATTTTCCAAACTGAAAATGGAAAGTTTAAAGCACTTGCAAAAAGAGTAAAAGAAATAAACAAGCTTGGTCAGCCGGTGCTTATAGGGACAGTTTCAATAGAGAAGAACGAAATATTATCTGAATTTTTAAAGAAAGAAGGTATCGTACACAATGTTCTTAATGCAAAGAACCACGAGAAAGAAGGGGAGATAGTCGCTCAAGCTGGAAGACTTGGAGCAGTGACTGTCGCTACAAACATGGCTGGAAGAGGTGTGGATATTAAGCTCGGTGGTTTTCCTTTTGAACAATCGGTTGCGGAAAAAGTAAAAGAACTCGGTGGGCTTTGCGTTATCGGCACAGAAAGACATGAAGCTAGAAGAATAGACAATCAGCTCCGAGGTAGAGCCGGAAGACAAGGTGATCCAGGTACTACCTTATTCTTCGTATCTTTGGAGGATACTTTAATGAGAGTATTCGCAAACGATATGGTAAAGAAGATGATGAATAGATTTGGAATTCCAGAAGATGAGCCGATAGAAAACTCTTTGATTACAAGATCTCTTGAAAATGCACAAACAAAAATAGAGGGCTTTAATTTCGATGCGAGAAAACATGTCCTAGAATACGACGATGTTTTGAATTTTCAGAGAAAAACTGTTTATGAAAGGAGAAGGGCAGTACTTACAGGAGAGCTTGAAGTCGTAAAAGGTAAACTTTCCGAGATTGCACTTGATGTAGAATCACAAAAAATAATTGAAGAAAAAGTAAAACAATTTGGTGAAGGAGAATTTTACAGATCTATAAGGATGATAATACTTCAGGCTATAGATATGTTTTGGGTTGATCATTTAGAGATGATGGATTATTTGAGAGGAAGCGTAAATCTAAGAGCATACGGGCAAAGAGACCCTCTTGTAGAATATAAAAGAGAAGGTCTTAGATTGTTTAAAGAAATGCAGGAAGCTATAAATGATCAGGTATTAAAACTCCTGCCACATATTGGTGCGGGAGCATTTCAAGCTGAAGAAGAAAAATTAAAAGAAACTCAAAAGCATATGATAGAAGCTGGCGTAGAGGGCAAGCCTGACAATGCAGTACAAGTAAGCTTTGGTGAAAAAGTTGGCAGGAATGATCCTTGCCCTTGCGGAAGTGGTAAAAAATATAAGCATTGCCACGGGAAATAGATATTTATCTAATCATATTTGCTACATAGTTTTATTATTTAGGTGTATAATATTTATATTAATATTTATTAACTTAATTTTAAAAACATGTTTACTTTTTGGGGGATAATAATTTTTGTTTTAGTATTCGCATTTTTATCTGGCAAAATTAATAGTCTGGGATTCAGAGTATCTAAGTTGGAAAAGGAACTTTCTAAGAAAAAAGAAATTGCCCAGGCCGATACTCTGCCTGTAAATCCAGTAACGGGCGCTCCTATTTGGGCACCACCCGCTCCACTAGCACCCCAAGAAAGTAAGGAATATATTTCAGAAAATGATCCTGTGATGTCTTTTGTCAATTGGTTCAAAGAAGATTGGTTATTAAAGCTCGGAGCGTTTATGATTTTTATTGGTTTTTCTTGGTTTGTCTATTATGCTTTCTCCAACAATTGGATTGGTCCAATGGGCAGGATCGCTTTCGGTATAATAGTTGGCGCTCTAGTAATGGTTTTTGGTTGGTGGAGAATGCAAAAATATACAAAACAAGGTGCAGTGTTTCTATGGCTTGGTTCTGCAGTTGTAATAATGACTATTTACAGTGCTAGGGAAGTTTACGATTTCTTTACTCCAATATCTGCTATGTTTCTTATGTTTATTACTACTTTCTTTGTTGTGTTAGCTAGCTTGCAGTATAAGTTAAAGAACTTAGCTTTGGTCTCTTTGATCATGTCCGGTATTATTCCACTTATCACTAGTGTAGGCGATACTTTACCTTTATTTAGTTATTTAGCAATAATTTTGGCTGGCACAGTATGGGTAGTATCTTTGACTGGATGGAGGTTCCTAAACCTTTTTGGTTTTATTATTTATCTATCTTACAGTTTCCAGTATTTATTCTCTCATGGGTCAGATAGTAATCTAGTATTATTGTTTATCTATGGTTTTTCTCTGTTGCTCTTTATTACTAGTCTTTTGTCGGTTTTAAGAAAAGATATAGATGATCAGAATAGACAGTACGATATAGCGACATCGGTATTTAGTTCTCTTTATCTTCTCTTAAATATAGTAGTTCTTGCGAACAAAGATTATTCTAGTTTGATTATTGCACTCTGGATGATCATATATTCTTTTGGTTCATATTTTGTATTCAGAATATCAGGTAGAAGAGAAAGTTTTTTTATTCATGCTTGTATCAGTATCGCTTATCTTGGAGCGGCAACAGCGGTAGAGCTTACGGGCTCTAGCTTAATCTACGCTCTTATTATTGAAGCCACATTGATACCTGTAGCTATTTATATTATTTCTAAAGATATTGTTTTGGTAAAGAGATTTTCTTTCTTGATTGCTGTTCCAGCGTTTTTATCACTTGGTTATTTTCTGTCATATGAATGGAGGGATGGATTTTATCCAGATGGATTCACTGTAATATTCTTTGTTTCGTTAGGATTATTTATACTATCGTACTTAAATAATTACTGTGCTAAAAAAACAGGGATAAACAATCCTTTGGTTGCGCTCGGGGCAATTACTGGTTCTATATTTATTTTTGTTTTAGTATGGCTCACTTCTCATGCTGGTTTGTCTAAATCATATGGATCAGCGCTGACTTCTGCTTATGGTTCAGCAACCTTATTTTCTCTTGTCTTTTATACGGTTGTCGGTTTAGGAGCTTTTGTTTACGGTAAATTCAGAGAATCGAAAGTATCAAGAGTGTATGGAATGACCCTTGTTACGCTTGTGGTATTAAGGCTACTTCTTATAGACTCTGTTACTATGAGTAACGGTACTAGAGTGGTTACAGCCTTTGCTATCGGGTTAATCCTTATTAGTTCGGCATTTATTAACAAAAAGAAAAAACAACTAAACTAAAAATGAAAAAAATAACATACACATTAATTTTTTCTTTAGCGATATTTTTGGGATTATCTATTACTACAAATAAATCTTTTGCTCTGAACGATACACCAGCTTGGTCAAAAGGGGAGGCTGTTAACGATTTCCAAAATGTTGTTTCCGCCTATAAACTTTCTAGTGATATCATAGTTCCGAACATCAAAGTTCCAACCATTGTGGAGTCTCCTATTAATTTAAATCTAAATCAAAGGAAAGATGTAGCCGTGTATGATTCAACTATTAAAAAGTTTGTTCCTTCATATTTGAAGTCTCACGAGATCAATAATTCAGTATCTTACAAAATTTCAACTAATGGGATTGATAAACCTAGTTTAAATGATAATTATTATTCATCTTGTTTTGATTTTGATCTGCCAGTTAATTCAAAAGTCAGCAGCGCTAAAATAATTTTAGATTATGATAAAGAAATAAGTTCAAATACTTTTTATTTATCATTAGATAATTTCGTTACATTACCTGTGTCACTTAGTATCAAAGCGATTGTTGGTAATACGGAGACATTAATATTGGCACCGGTCAGAATAAACAATAGTGTTATAAATTTTCCAAAAACTTTAAGTAAGAGATGGATAATAGAGATGTCTTATATACAGCCACTAAGAGTTTGTGAAGTTTCTTTTGGACAAGGCGATATTACACAAAATGCTTCATACGGGGTTAGATTCTTGGCAGAAAAAGACCATTCTTACCAAATTTATTTTGATTCAGACCGACAGACATCTATATCTTATGATGAAAGTGGTAATTTAAGTAATGATACGGGCGTTTTGAAATTAAGTAGTGTTTCTGAAAAATCAAACCCGCTTTTTAAATTATCAGATGTTGATAATGATAGTATTCCAGATATAAAAGATAACTGCGTTTATATTTCCAATATAGATCAGGCTGATATAGATGTTAATAATCGCGGTGATGCCTGTGATGATTATGATCAAGACGGCGTTATTAATCTGAAAGACAATTGTCAAAATGTGCCAAATAGAGATCAAATTGACACTGATACTGATGGGATCGGAGACAAATGTGATACACAAGAGGGTAGGATTACAGAGAGGCTTCCTTGGCTACCATGGTTTGGTTTTATCTTTGCTGGGGTAATAGTCTTGATTTTGGTTTATCTTACAATTAAGAGACCTTTACCAAATATAGATAATAAATAAATTATATAAAAAATAGACCATAGCATATGGTTTATTTTTTATATATGGTTAATTTTATTAAAAAATGTATAATTAACGTTATTATTAAATAAAAACAGGATTTATGATGAAAAAAATACTAAGATTTTTTGATAAGTTGGAGGATAAGGTAAGGGTAAGACTAAGTCATAAGTCTATTTTTTATGCTTTTCTTGGTGGTACGGGTGTGGTGCTTTTCTGGCGTGGGATATGGCATACAGCAGATATATTCATGTATAAAGGTGTGGAAATATATGAGACCACAGGAAACGTGTGGGGGAAGGTTTTGGCATATTTCTTCTATGAACCAATAACTATAATATGGACGACATTAATATTGCTTTTGACAGGACTTTTTGTTTCCACAATGATTGGAGATAGAATCATTCTTTCTGGTCTTAAACACGAAAAGAAGGTTGATGAAAAAACAGAGGAAGAGATAAAAGAAGAAGAAGAGCAGATTAAGATTTTAAATAAAAAAGTTGAAAAACTTTCAACGGATATTGAAGAGATAAAAACACTACTCAAAAAATAATGTTTTTTAAAAAGAAAATCCTCGTCGCAACTCATAATGGTTCGTTTCATCCTGACGATGTTTTTTCTGTTGCTCTTTTGTCTGTTGTTTTTGATGGAAAAATAAAAGTAGTAAGGACTAGAGACGAAAAAATAATTTCTAAAGCTGGTTTTGTTGTTGATATTGGTTTTAAACACGAGCCAGAAAATAACAAGTATGATCATCATCAAGAAGGTGGAGCTGGCAAAAGGGAAAATGGAATCACGTATTCATCTTTTGGAATATTATGGAAAGATTATGGAGTAAAGGCTTGTGGTTCTGAAAAGGTGGCTAATATTATAGACGAAAAGCTGGTTCAGGTAATTGATGCAGATGATAATGGTTTTGATTTGTGTAAACCAATAATTCCTAATGTGTATCCGTTTTTACTTACCGATGCGGTATATTCTTTTAAACCAACATGGAAAGAAGAAAATTTAAATATAGACGAGGCTTTTCTTAAAGCTGTAGATTTTGCTAAAGGGGTTTTAGAAAGAGAAATAAAAAAAACAAAAGACAAAATCGAGGCGGAGATTTTTGTAGAAGAAATCTATAAAAAATCTGAAGATAAAAAAATAATGATTATTGATGAAGGTTATTTTCCCAAAAGCCTTTTTTCAAATTATCCGGAGCCACTTTTTGTGGTTTGCAAAGAAAAAGACGGGAAAAGATGGAGAATTACGACGATTAATAAAACGGATGAATCTTTTGTGGCTAAGAAAAATTTTCCTGAGAGCTGGTGGGGGAAAAGTGCTGAAGAACTGGCAAAAATTACTGGAGTAAGTGATGCCGTATTTTGTAGAAATGGTGGAATATTTGCTGGTACAGAAACAAAAGAGGGGGCTGTAAAGCTTGCTCAAATCGCTATCGAGGAGTAATCCACAAATAGCCTTGACACTAATTTTATAAATGGTAATATCGATGCTTGTTGTTCTTTGGCAACGCGAATAGGATTTGGTCAGTCGGCAATGACGCAGGTTGACCTTTGAAGTAAAGTTGGAAATAGAGGGAGTTCATATGTTAGATAGTAAAAAGGTGAAATTGGCTTGTACGGTAAAGATTATTGGTGAAGCAGCACATAAGCTTCGTGGGAAGATCAGTCTTCGTAAAGTATCGAGGATCATCGACGAAGAAGGTGCCCATCGCATTTTTATCAGGGCTGTCCCGTGTGTGGTTCATCACGAATCGCATTACGATATCGGAGACAATTGCGTGTTCAGGGTTGTCCGCGCTGTTTTTTACGATTTGATTCAAAGAAAAATGGTTCATGCTTTGGTTCCTGTGGAGGCGTGTGAAGCGCTTAGCCATGATGAAATGCTTTCTATTCGTTCAGCTTGGGGAAAAGTAAAACAGGGGATTGTACCCGAATTTTCGGACATTCCTCGTAAAATGTTGGTCATCGACTGATAATCGGTGCCACACCATAAAGAGCGCTCTCGTTGTACAGAGCGCTTTTATTTTTTATAAAAACTGAATTTTGTGCTAGAATGATTTTGTAATACTAATTTAAACAAATAAATGGCCTTTGTAGATGAATTAAAAATAAATATTAAAGCTGGAAATGGTGGCGACGGCGTTGTTCGTTGGCTACATGTAAAAAGTCTAGAATTTGCAGGTCCTTCCGGTGGAAATGGCGGTAGAGGTGGTAGCGTTTATGTACGCGCTGTTAGTGATATTGGAATACTTGCTAGGTATAAAAATTCGAAAGCTTTTGAAGCAGAAAAAGGTCAGGACGGAATGAAAGATAGTTGTCATGGTAAAAATGGGGAAGATCTTTTTATAGATTTTCCTGTTGGTTCTGTTATTACAAACCTTGAAACTAGAGAGAAATTTAATTTACTCGAAGTTGGTGAAGAAATAAAAATATTAAATGGTGGAAAAGGTGGGCTTGGAAATGAATATTTTAAAAGTTCCACAAATCAAGCTCCAGAGCAACAGACAGATGGTAAAAGAGGGGAAGGAGCAGATTTTTATATAGAAGTTGAGCTTGTCGCGAACGCTGGTCTTATCGGTCTTCCAAACGCCGGAAAATCTAGTATATTAAATGAGCTTACAAATGCGACTTCTAAAGTTGGTGCGTATCAGTTTACCACTCTTGAGCCAGCGCTAGGTGCGATGCATGGATATATACTCGCCGACATTCCTGGCCTTATTGAAGGTGCATCAGATGGTAAAGGTCTGGGGCATAAATTTTTGAGACATATAAAAAGAACAAAAGTTTTACTACATTGTATTTCTCTTGAGGATGAAGCCGTAGTAAAAAATTATAAAATTATAAGAAAAGAATTAAAAGATTATAGTGAGGATCTTGCTGAAAAACAAGAAATAATAATTTTGACAAAAACTGATTTGGTGGATGCTAAAAAGGTTGTCGCCGCAAAAAAGAAACTTGAGAAATTTAATAAAAATATTTTGACTGTTACTGTTTATGATAATGATTCTATTAAGGAACTTAAAGATAAATTAATTAAAATTTTAAGAGGAAAATAATTATGAGTGATACTTGTAGCAAATATAAAACAACAGTTGGGCTTGAAATTCACGCAGAGCTCAAGACAAAGACAAAAATGTTTTGTCAGTGTAAAAATGACACTGAAGAAAAAAGACCAAACGTAAATGTATGCCCAGTATGTATGGGACATCCAGGTACGTTACCTGTATTAAATAATGAGGCTATAGAAGATGTTATAAAAGTAGGGCTTGCTTGTGAATCTACCATTGCCGACTTTACAGAGTGGGATAGGAAAAACTATTTTTATCCAGATATTCCAAAAGGATATCAGATTAGCCAATACAAATATCCAATAGTTTCTGGTGGTTATTTAAATGGTGTAAGACTTACCAGAATTCACCTAGAAGAAGATACAGCAAAATCTAGCCACGACCAAGGAGATTTTTCTCTTGTAGATTTTAATCGTTCAAGCGTGCCACTTATGGAGCTCGTCACAGAGCCTGTAATACATTCTGGAAAAGAGGCTTCTGACTTTGCAAAAGAATTGCAATTACTTTTACAATATCTTGGGGTAGGGGATGCAAATATGGAAAAAGGTGAAATGAGAGTCGAGGCAAATATTTCTGTGAGTGATTGTGAGGGGAAGCTCGGTACAAAGGTTGAGGTGAAAAACTTAAACTCTTTTAAGACTGTAGAAAAAGCTATTGCTTACGAAACAGAAAGACATATTGAAGCTTTGGAAAAAGGCGAGAAGATTGTCCAGGAGACACGTGGTTGGGATGAAGCAAAACAAAAAACATATTCCCAAAGAATAAAAGAAGACTCTCATGATTACAGATATTTTCCAGATCCTGATTTGCCAAAGATGATGATTTCCGAGATATTTGATTTGAAAAAAATAAAAGAAAATTTACCAGAGCTTCCTTGGCAGAGAAGAGATAGATATCTAAAAGTTTTTAATATAAAAGCTCAAGACGCTGATTCCTATGTAAATGATAAAGCACTCGGTAGTTTTTTTGAAAAAGTTATTTCTGATTTCTCTGGTAATAAAGGTCTCGTACAGATTGCTTCAAACTATATTTCCTCAGACCTTGTTGGTATTTTATCAAAAGATTTAAAATTATCTTTTCCAGATGACAAAAACTTTGCAAAAATTATTAAAATGGTTTCAGAAGGAAAGATCTCTTCTAGGACAGCAAAAGATTTACTTTCTAGAATTGTCGCAGAAGGCGGAGACCCAGAAGAAATCGCACAAAAAGAGGGCCTGCTTCAACAGAATGACGAAGGGGCGCTCAAAACATTAGCAGAAAAGCTAATTGCAGAAAATCCAAAGGTTGTTGAAGATTATAAAGCAGGTAAAGAATCAGCATTACAATTTTTTGTTGGTCAAATGATCAAAACGACAAAAGGTTCTGCTAATCCACAAGTTGCAAAAAAAGTGTTGTTGTCTGTACTCGGATAGTGGTATAATTAACTTAATGAAAAATTTAGGTTATAGAAATCATAGACCAAAAGTTTATATTGGTGCAGATCATGCTGGTTTTGTTATGAAATCCAAGCTCATTCCTTTTATACAAAAGCTAGGATATGAAGTTGTAGATTGTGGTGCTTACAGATATGAAGACTCAGATGATTATCCTGATTTTATTCATCCTGTAGCTAAAGCCGTTTCTCTTAATCCAGAAAGTATTGTCGGGATTATTCTCGGAGGTTCTGGTCAAGGCGAAGCTATTGTTGCAAATAGATTTCCAAATGTTCGTGCTACTGTGTACTATGGCAGAGGTGGAATTTTTAAAGATGCTTTGGCAACAATTAAGCTAGCTAGGCTCCATAATGATTCAAATATCCTTTCATTGGGCGCAAGGATGATCACTTTGAGAGATGCAAAAAGGGCTGTGAAGACTTGGTTTGAAACAGATTTTTCGGGGAAGGAAAGACATATGAAAAGAATCAAAAAAATAGAGATGATTTCTAAAATTATTAAGCATAGTAATCAATTCGAATAATCTACTTATTAAAAAAATGACAGAAATAATCCCAGCTATAATACCAGAATCTTTTTATGATTTAGAAGATCAGATGGCTCTTGTGGATGGTTTAACAAATTCTATTCAGATAGACGTTTGCGATGGAATATTCGTTCCGTCGAAATCTTGGCCATATACTACTGATAAAGAAAATAATTTTGAAAAAATAATAAATGAAGAATTAGATTTTCCTTTTTGGAAGACTTTAGATTTTGAAGTTGACCTTATGGTTTCTAATCCAGAAAATATCGTAGAAGACTGGATACGTATAGGTGCAAACAGAGTCGTTCTTCATTTAGAATCAACTCCAAATATGAAAGACTTGATTACAGATTTGAGGAATAAGTATGGATGGTTTGGCGAATCCACTTTAGCAGTTGAAATCGGTATAGCGATAAATGTAAATACACCAATAGAAAAGATTTTTGAATATTTAGATACGCACTCATCAAATGGTAGATCTCTTGTAGATTTTGTACAGTTTATGGGTATCAGAGAAATAGGGTACCAAGGACAGTTTTTTGATGAAAGAGTTATCGGCAGAATACGTGATCTTAGACAAGCTTACCCAGAAGTGATAATAAGTGTGGATGGTGGTGTGAAGCTCGAAAATGCTCATGAAATAGTAGAGGCGGGGGTAAATAGACTTGTTTCTGGTTCAGCAATTTTTGAAAGTGAAAATATAAAAGATACAATAGATCAATTAAAAAGTTTTTAAAAAAATGAAATCACTTAGACAATATATAAAAGAAGCAGAAGAAAAAGGTGTAGCAATTGGTCATTTTAATATTTCAAATCTCGAGACGCTTCACGGTATTTTTAATGCGGCAAAAAAGCTTGGTTTGCCTGTGATAATCGGTACTGCTGATGGTGAAAGAAAGTTTGTTGGTACTAAGCAAGCCGTGGCTTTGGTAAAAAGCTTGAGAGAAGAATACGATTACCCAATATTTTTAAACGCAGATCATGTGCGTACTTTGGAGGGTGTAAAGGAAGTTATAGATGCTGGATATGATGCTGTAATATACGATGGTACAGATGTTTCCTACGAAGATAATTTAAAGATTACAAAAGAATGTGTCGAATATGCTAGAAGCGTAAACCCTGAAATTATTGTAGAAGCCGAGCTGGGTTTTATTGGTGCGTCGTCAAAAGTTTTAGACAAAATTCCTGACGGAGTAAAAATCACAGAAGAATTTCTCACAAAGCCAGAAGAGGCAAAAAAATTCGTTGAGGCGACTGGTGTAGACATGCTTGCACCAGCGGTAGGAAACATTCACGGAATGTTGAAGGATGGAATCGATCCAGCTTTAAATATCAGTGTGGTAAAAAATGTTAAAGATGCTGTAAAAATTCCGATGGTACTTCATGGTGCTTCTGGAAATTCTAGAGGTGATATACAGGCTGCAATAAAAGCTGGAATGTCTGTTGTCCATGTGAATACTGAGATTAGAGTTGCTTTTAGAAAAACTCTCGAGGAATCTTTGAAATCAAATCCTGAAGAGGTCTCTCCCTATAAATATATGGATAAATGTATAGATGCGGTTGAGAAGGTCGTTGAAGAAAAATTGAAGATTTTTAATAATCTTGTTTAGGGGCTTGATTTATCTTTGAAAATATATATAATAGCCTCTACTATGCTTACATTAAATGTTGAAAAGAGAGATGCCAAGGTTGGCTTGGCTTCAGTCAGAAAATCAGGCAAAATGCCTGCTGTCTTTTATGGTAAAAAAGAAGAATCCACTTCTATAATGCTTTCTCAAGCAATTTTTGAAAAAACATTAAGAACTGCTGGTGAATCTACAATTATTCATCTGGAAGGGGACGGTGTTGATGTCGATGTTTTGATACATGACGTTGATTATGATCCTGTTACAGATAAGCCAAAGCACGCAGACTTTTATGCTATTGAAAAAGGTAAGAAGCTTGAAATTAAAGTTCCTGTAGAATTTATCGGTGTTGCTCCTGCTGTAAAAGAACTTGGCGCAGTGCTTGTTAAAGTTATGCATGAAATCGAGATAGAAGCTTTGCCAAAAGATTTACCACACAATATTGAAGTTGACTTATCATCACTCAAGAACTTTGACGATGTTATTGCGATTAAAGATATAAAAGTTCCAGAAGGTGTTGAAATAAAATCAGGACCTGAAGAAATCTTAGCTTCTGTTTATGAACCTAAAGAAGAAGTCGAAGCTGCTCCAGTAGATCTATCTGCAATTGAGGTTGTAAAGAAAGGTAAAGAAGAAACAGAAGGAGAAGGTGAGGAAGGAAAAGAAGAAAAGAAATAATATAAATATTAAACAGACGGTCGCGAAGCGACCGCCTGTTTTTATTTCTATTTTTGTAGTAAAATTAGAAAGTAATGCCGACTAAGAAAATTTTAGCCGTATTTATTTTGGCTTTCATATTTGTGTTTATAGGCTCTGATTCTGCCAGAGCTATTTCTTGTGATGCAAATGTAGAGGGTAAGTCTGATAGCGAGCTTCAGGCTATTCTTGATCAGTGTGATATGGATATTTTGGCACAAAAGGCGATATTAGAACAAACTCAGAAACAATCTTCGGATCTCGAGAAGGGTATAGCAGAATTTACATACAACATAAATAAAACTCAAATAGAAATAAACGCTAGAAATGCCAAGATTAAGAAGCTCGGAGAAAACATAACCACAAAGACAGTATATATAGGAGAGCTTTCTGTTAGGATGGAAAATATAAGAAAATCTATTTCAAAGATGATAAAAGATTCTTATGCTCTAGATAGTGTATCTATAGTTGAGGTGGCTTTTTCAGGGCAGGAATTATCTACCATTTTCTTAGATTTAGATAATTATTCAACAATAGATCAAAAGTTAAATGAGCTTACAGATGAGCTTACAAATACCAAAAAGACTTCCGAGACAGAAAAGAAAGATTTAGAAACAAGGAAAGTTCAAGAGGAAAAACTTAAATTTGAACAAGACGCAGAGAAGAGACAATTAGAAAATCTCAAAAAAGAAAAACAAGCAATTCTTACGGCGACTAAGGGGCAAGAGAGTGCTTATAAAAAAATCATTGCGGATAAAGAAAAATTAAAAACACAGATAAGAAACAAATTATTAAGAACTGTTGGTGGGCAAGAGCTTAAGTTTGGTGATGCTTTGAAGCTTATCAAGCCTTACGAAAGTACAATCGGTGTAAGTTCTGCTTTAGTTATGGCGGTCTTGTTTCAAGAGTCTGCGGTTGATAATACAATCGGTAAAAATATCGGTCAGTGTACTTACAATAAACCTTCTTCTTGTATAGCAGGTAAAACAGTAATGTCTGATACTCAAAAACCTTTCTTTTTAAACCTCATGAGTAACCTTGGTCTAAACCCAGATAAGACACCTGTCTCTTGCGCTATATGTAGAGATGGAAATTACGGTGGAGCCATGGGTCCTGCACAATTTATGCCAGAGACTTGGAACGCCATCAGCAAGTCCGTTTCTAGAATTCTCAATGTAGCAGATCCATCACCATTTGAGAGTTTACATGCATTCACTGCTGCTGGGGTTCTGCTGAAAGAGAACCAAGATGTCTGTAAAAAGTCTTTTTCAAAGAAGAGTGATCTTTGGGCGTGTTCAGCTTCCAAATATTATGGAGGGATAAATCTTAAAGGATCAAAATTAACCAACTTTATGTATTATGGTTATGGCGCATCTGTGGCAAAAAGAGCTGCACAATTTGAAAAAGACATAGATACGTTGGATTTATAGTATTTTAAGCTAAATGGGTTTGGGATTGCAATTTTAAGCTATTTCTGTTATTATTTCTGTCTATGAAAAAAGATATACATCCAAAATATAATGATAAAGCAACAACAACCTGCGCTTGCGGAGCTGTTTATGAATTTGGTTCAACTAAAGAAGTAATAAATATTGAAATCTGTGCTGCTTGCCACCCATTCTATACTGGTACTGAAAAGACACTTGATACTGCCGGTAGAGTTGAAAAGTTTAGAGCAAGAAAAGCCGCTTCTACAACAAAGAAGATAACAAAGAAATAACAATATAAAAAGAAAAACCGACTTCTTTCAAGCTCGGTTTTTCTTTTTATATTTGGTAGAATATATTATATGAACGACATTATCGAAGAATTTAGAAAAAATAAGAAAACTACTTTTCTTGCGGATGAGTACATGAGACTCGACAATGAAGAAGAGTCCATAAGAAAAATGGCCGAAAAAGACCAAGGGCTTTTTGCGTTGGCTGAAGAGGAAATAAAAAACATAGTATCGCAAAAAGAAACTCTGCTTAACCAGATGAAAAATATTACTGCCGTGGATGAGGAAGTGGATAAATTTCCAAATGAAGCAATTATGGAAATTAGGGCTGGTGTAGGCGGTGAAGAAGCTGCTATTTTTGCTGAAGATATGTTTAAAATGTATTCAAAACTTGCTGATATCAGACACTGGGCGTTAAGCCTTCTAAATGAATCAAAAAGCTCCTTAGGAGGCTATAAAGAAGTCGTATTTGAACTTAGGGGTAAAGATGTTTACAAAGAGCTTAGATTTGAAACTGGTGTGCATAGAGTACAAAGGGTTCCTGATACAGAAAAGTCCGGAAGAGTTCACACTTCTACTATTTCTGTCGCTGTTTTACCTATAAGAAAGAAAACAAAAATAGAAATTAATCCGGCAGATTTAAAAGTAGAGTTTTCTAGATCTGGTGGTGCTGGTGGACAAAATGTAAATAAAGTGGAAACCGCAGTGAGAATCGTTCACTTACCAACAAATATAGATGTACGTTCTACTGCAGAAAGAAGCCAGCTTAAAAATAGAGAAAAAGCGATGTCGATTCTTATCGCCAAGTTAGAGGTTTTGAAAGAAGAAGAAGAAGCAAAGAAATTTGCAAGTGAAAGGAAAGAACAGATAGGTACAGCAGATAGATCAGAGAAAATCAGAACATACAATTTCCTTCAGGATAGAGTTACGGATCACAGAGTTAAACATTCTTGGTTTAATATAGAAAATATTTTTCTCGGTGAAGGTATTGCAGATATAGTGGACTATGTGGTCAAAGCGGATTGCAAACCATTAGCTGGCGATTCTGACACTGAAACAGAATAATGTAAAAGGGTTGCTAAAACAGCCTTTTTCTGCTAAACTTTTACCCACTTATGATACAACAAAACAAGACAGCAAATAACGAGACAATAGAGGCAATGTTCAACGCCGGTGCTCATTTTGGATATGCAAAATCAAGAAGACACTCATCAACAGCACCATATATATTTGGTTCTAAGAATAAAGTCGAAATAATCGATTTGGAGAAAACTTTTGAAATGCTTGAAGCCGCAAAGGAGTTCGTTTCTTCTTTCGCAAAAGCAGGAAAAACTATTCTTTTTGCTTCTAGTAAGAGCGAAGCAAAAGAAGCTGTAAAAACAGGTGCTATGTCTGTGGATATGCCTTACGTTTCTGGAAGATGGATTGGTGGTACTATTACAAACTTCTCAGAGATCAAAAAGAGACTTGCAAAGTTTGATGATCTTACAAAACAAAAAGAAAAAGGAGAATTAGTAAAATATACAAAAAGAGAAAGAATGCTTATTGATAAAGAAATAAGTAATCTTGATACAATGTTCTTCGGAATTGCAGGACTTAAAGATTTACCTAAAGCACTTTTTGTTGTTGATCCTAAAAAAGAAATAAATGCTGTTATGGAAGCTAAGAAAGCTGGTATCCCTGTCATCGCCATAGCAAATACAGATTGCGATATCAAAATAGTTGATTATCCTATCGTTGCAAATGATTCATCAGTATCAAGCATCGCTTTCATAGTTGCAGAAATAATAAAAGCATATAAGACAGGCAAGTCGAACGCCTAATCTATTAATTTTATCAGTTCTTTTTATAGTAATTTTTTATGGTTATTACAACAGAGCAAATCAAAGAATTAAGAGAAAAAACAGGTATCTCCGTGATGCAGTGTAGAAAAGTTTTAGAAGAGGCAGCAGGGGACATGGGTAAAGCAGAAATCCTTTTACAAAAAAGAGGTGCTGATGCCCAAGCGAAAAAATCTGAAAGGACTCTTAAAGCCGGCAGAATAGTATCTTATATACACGGAGTAGGTAACGTCGGTGTTATGATCGAGCTTTGCAGTGAAACAGATTTCGTCTCTAAAAACGAAGATTTTCAGAAGCTCGCTTATGAAATAGCGATGCAGATTGCAGCTACAAACCCAGCATACTTAAAGAAAGAAGACGTTACAGAAGAAGAAAAAACTAAAGTTCTTGCAGCCTTTGCTTCTGAAGTAGAAGGTAAACCAGAAAATATGAAAGAGAAAATCCTTCAGGGTAAGCTCGATTCATTCTTCAAAGAAAAGATTTTGCTTGAACAAGAATACATTAAAGACCCAAGTCTTACTATCAATAGTTTGATTCAGGGTGCTATAAACAAATTTGGTGAAAAGATCGAAGTTGGTAGATACGTTCGCTTCAGCGTAAGTAAATAAATTATGGCGATTATATCGTTTTATATTTCTTTGGTTCTCATTTTAGGCTTTTTTGCTGTTAAGCTTTTTGAGGTTAGAAATAATGAAAAACACGCCATTTCAAAGATTATTTGCAAAGGAGACGATTATTGTCATGAGACAATTGGTAAAGCTAGAGGTATTTTTCGTAAGATTAAAATTAAAAACTTTCAGAGAGTTACCATAAAGTTAATCGATTGGGTGAAAAAGGAAATGGTATATCTTAAAAGAAGGTTTGATAGTAAACAACCAAAATTTTTTCTTACCCAAATGCCTAAGCACGACATACACAAAAAAGGTTCAGTGTCTTTTTTCTTAAAGAATGTTTCTGATTACAAAAATTCTTTAAGAAATAATGATTTGTAATTTTTCTGTTTTCTTGCTATATTTCTTTAGGTTTTGATATATATTAAAGCCACCTTAGCTCAGTTGGTAGAGCAATTGTTTTGTAAACAATAGGTCCTCGGTTCAAGCCCGAGAGGTGGCTCCAAGAGTTTAGAGTCTAATTATTTAATAATAGTTTTTACTGTAGTCGCTGTCGAAGAGGAAATAGAACTCCTTATGCTTTTAGGTAAAGCGGCTTCCATTTCATCTATGTTTTTGAATTCTGTGTACATTTTTCCATCTATTATTATTGCGGGTAGGTCTGGGGTTACATCATAAATTCCAGCCAAAGTTTTAATTATAGGAAGATCTAAGTTGTAGTCGAAAGAATATACTCTTAGCATCGAATATTTTTTATGAAGGGAAGTAAGAGCGTAGCCTTGTTCTGTACATTTGAGACAGTTGTTAGAATAGAAGAATAATACAGATACTGGTTTGTTCGCACATTTTGCACCAAGCTTTTTTGTTAAGAGAAAATCTTTTATTTCAAGAACAGAGTAATACTTTTTCATCGTATCAAATTCGTCACTATTATTTCCGGAATTGTTTTCTAAAGAGCTAAGTCTGTCTCCTAAAATGCTCAATTCTCTTGAAAGCGTAGAATTCTCCAGATCTTTGCAAGAAGCCTCACCTAGGAGCGCAAACTGCGTTTCAGAGGCTAATATATCTATAGATATCTTGCTTTCAGTGTTTTTTACTTGATCAACTTTTTTGTTGTTAAAATAGTTGCTAAGGTAAATAGCTGTTGTAAAAATCGCAAGTGTTATTAAAAATGTATATATATATTTTTTCATAAATTATTTTATCTCCAGTAAGTCTTTCTGGAAAAGATTATATTAAAAAACGACTTTAAAATCCAGAACAAAGATATAAAAGGATATAGCGACAGGAAATAAATTATCTGCCAGTTAAACCTTATCTTATTTTCTGATAAATATCTACCATACATAATTATGAGGATGGTTATCACGAAAAGCATAATCGCCATTATAGTGAAGGCGCTTGTGTCAAAAGAGAATAAATCTATATGGAAATTTGTTTGACCGAACTGAATTCCGGCAAAGCTTATCTCTATTATCTTTATAAAAGCAAAATGTAGTACCTCATATATAAGTCTGAGGGCGTAATATGTGCAGGTAAGTAGTGCAAAGATCGACATCGGCATAAAGAACATTCCAAGGTGGCTGTATTCTTTTTTTAAGATTATCTCTCTATAGTCGAATAAGTTTCTAATATTTCCATAGATCCATCTGACCCTTTGGGTGTGAAGTTTCATTATAGAATTTGGACCAACAGTATAGACTAAAGCATCATGAGCATTCTTAATTTTCATATGATGTTTTTGCATTCTCATGGCGATTTCCATATCTTCAGTATTATGAGCATGTTTAAATGGTCCGATTTTTTCAAAAACTTCCCTCCTGAAAAAAGAGAATGGACCAGGAGTGATACTGATTGCTCCGAGCTTATCCTGAACTTTTTTTGAGAAAACACCCATATCATATTCAACAGACTGTATATGGCGTAAGATACTATTTGGGTTGTGTATTTTTACAGAAGGTATGACCGCCATCGTTTTTGCATCACGGAAATAAATAGCAATCTTTTTTAAAGTGTCTGGTGGCACAAATGAATCTGCATCTAAACATCCAATAATATCACTCGTCGCTCTGCTAATTCCAAAATTAAGCACGGTATATTTACCGCCGTTTTCTTTCTGAAATATTTCTATTTGAGGATGGCCTTTGTATTTTTGTATATTATTCCAAGTATTATCTTTACTTCCGTCATCAACCACGAATATTTTTAATTTATTTTTAGGATAATCAAGGGCGAGTAGGGTATCTATTGTTTTGGAAACGGTTGTTTCTTCGTTGAAGACTGGTACAGTAATTGTCACGGTTGGCAGGGTATTTTCATCAATAGAATCCAAGCTATATTCCTCTTCTTTTTTTTCAAAAAAAGATACGAACAAAAAAACCTCGAAATAAAGGGATATAAATATAAGAACCTCGGACAATATGTTTGCAAAACTTGACATCTATGTTGTTTAATACAATTTAGCATATTTTTAGCACAATTAAAAGATATCCTTTGAAATATGGTGTTTTTTCTGTATAATTAAATTATGGATAATATTAAGGATAACAAAGTTCATGTTTACCCACTCACAAGGGTTATAGATGATATAAATAGGATTTTCTTTAAAATGGGTTTTACTTTGGTTGATGGCCCGGAACTTGAAAAGGAGTATTATAATTTTGATGCTTTAAACGTGCCTAAAGACCATCCAGCAAGAGATATGCAGGATACTTTTTGGCTAAAACCAAACGGTGATATGCCCGGTGTAGAAAGAAGGCTTATGAGAACTCACACTTCTCCTATGCAGATTCGCTATATGGAAGAAAACAAAATTCTACCGATTAAGATTCTCTGTCCAGGAAAAGCATATAGAAAAGAAGCAACAGATGCTACACACGAAGCTCAGTTTCAACAATTTGAGGGTTTATATATTGATAAAGAAGTTTCCCTTGCTACCCTCAAAACGGTTTTAAATAAGTTTTTTGATGAATTTTTTGAGAAAGATGTTGAGGTTAGATTTAGACCTAGTTATTTTCCTTTCGTCGAACCAGGTGCGGAAATAGATATTTCTTGTTTTAAATGTAAGGGGGAAGCGGGGTGTTCTGTATGTAAGGGGACCGGGTGGGTTGAGGTTATGGGAGCAGGAATTGTACATCCAAAAGTTTTAAATACTGTAGGTATTAATCCAAATGAATGGAAAGGGTTTGCTTTCGGCGGTGGGGTAGATAGACTTGCGATGTTAAAATACGGAATAGACGACATAAGACTTTTTTATTCTGGAGATTTGCGATTAGTTAATCAATTTTAATTTATGATTATTTCTTACAATTGGCTCAAAGACTTTTTTGATGAAAAATTACTTGATGTAAATAAAATTACAGAAGGTCTTACTATGCATTCTCTCGAGGTTGAAGGTATTGAAGAAAAATCCGGAGATAATATTTTTGATGTAAAAGTTTTACCGAATTTGAATCATAGTTGCCTTTGTCATCGCGGTATTGCTAAAGAAGTAGGTGCAATATTTGGTTTGAAAGTAAAAAATAATTCCAGAGAATTAAGAGATTTTAATATTTCAGAAACTTCTAAAAAGCTCGAAGTAAAAATAGAAGATGGGAAACTTTGCAGAAGATATATTGGTAGAATCGTTGAAAATATTTCTGTACATGAATCTCCGGCTTGGCTAAAAGAAAAGATTCAGATGATAGGACAGAGATCTATAAATAACGTTGTAGATGCAACAAACTTTGTACTATTTGAAATTGGTCAGCCGATGCATGCTTTTGATGCTGATAAGCTCGGCAAAGAAAATGTTTTAATAAGTGTCCAAAAAGCAAAAGCTGGGGATCATATTACCACTTTAGATAAAAAAGAAGTTGATTTGGATGAAAGTGTATTGCTTATAACAGACGGCTCAAATTCTTTGGCCATTGCTGGAATAAAGGGCGGAACATATGCAGAACTTGATGAAAATACAAAAAATATTGTACTTGAATCCGCGTCTTTTGATCCAGTGCTTATAAGAAAAAGAGCACAGAAATTAAAAATCCAAACAGACGCTTCGAAGAGATATGAAAACGATTATGCAGCGGAAATGGCTCACGAGGCGATGGATATTCTTACAAAAGTTATTGTTGAAATTGCAGGTACACCAGATACAAAGGTGGGTGAAGCTATTGATAACTATCCCAAAAAAGAAAACAAATACAAACTTGGTATTTCTTCAAGTGAAGCGAGTTCTATTATTGGTGTAAAAATTACTGATGAAGATATAGAAAATATTTTTAATAAATTTGGTTTTGAATTTGAGAAAGTCAAACCAATAGAAAAGGTTTTGAAAATTGCAGAATCAATGATCGGTGTTCCGTATAAAAAGGGCGCAAGTATTACCTACGATGCTCCGAATTATTTTGATTGTTCTGGTTTTGTTTTATATTGTTTTTCTAGAGCCGGGGTACAAATTCCCAGGGTTTCTATAGACCAGTTTGTTTTTGGGAAAGAAATTAAAAAAGAAAATATTATTCCTGGGGATTTGATATTTTCGAATACTGGTGTGGGTAAAATTCATTATGAGACGATAAACTTTTTATCTGGAACAAAAGTAGAACAAGGAGTAGATCATGTAGGAATATATATGGGAAATGGAAAGGTTATTTATGCTACCGAACTTTTCGGTAAAGTAGTTGTTGAAGATTTTGATAAAGCTGAAAGATTCAAAAACATTATTGGCTACAGAAGAATGACCGATGGAGAAGAGAGGTTTGTTATTACTGTACCAGATGAAAGATTAGATTTGAGAATTAAAGAAGATCTGGCTGAAGATATCGGTAGGATTTATGGTTATGATAAGATCGGCAATGCACCATTACCAGTAAATACAAAACCAACTATAGTTAATAAAGATTTTTATTATAAAGAAAAAGTAAGAAGGGTACTTTACGCACTAGGTTTTTCTGAAGTGATAAATTATACTTTTAGAAATATTGGCGAAATAGAACTTGAAAATCCAATGTCTCCTGAAAGAAAATACCTAAGAACAAACCTTACAGATGGTATTAAAGATTCATTAGAATTTAATGTCAGATACAATGAGCTTGTGGAAATGTCACAAATTAAAGTTTTTGAGTTTGGTCACATATTTACAAATAAGGGTGAATCTAAGAGATTTATTATTGGTGTAAAAAATCCTATTGGAATTAAAAAACCAAAAGAAATTGATTTAATAGCTGAAGCACAAAAAGCCGTGTTTGAAATATTTGGTGGCTCGATAGATAAGATAAATTCTGAAGAAAATATTGCTGAATATGACTGGTCCGAATTAATTTCAAAGATTAAAGATGATCCTATGGAGTATGACTTTTCTACGATAGGCGACAGTACGAAGAGATATAAAAAAATCTCTCAGTACCCATTTATGATAAGAGACATCGCGGTCTTTACTCCAGAGGGGACAACCGCAGAGGACGTTTTTGAAATCATTTTAAAAGAAGCCGGCGCACTCATGATGAAAAGCAGATTGTTTGATGTGTTTACAAAGAAATTGGACGATGGTTCATCAAAAACATCTTATGCTTATAGACTAATTTTTCAATCATATGAAAAGACTCTTTCTGATGAAGAAGTAAATGTTATAATGCAAAAAATCACAGATAAAATGAATGCTAATAATGGTTGGCAAGTAAGATAGTTATGAAATTAAACATACCTTACTATTCTCAGAGAACTGATGTAAAAGATATAGAGTGGCAAGCTTGTTCTTGTTTGGTTTTGTCTATAAAGATGGTTTCTGAATTTTTGGGTGCCGAGAATATTTCTGCCGATGACCTAATAAAAGAAGGGGTTTGTGTGGGTGCTTGGGATGGAAATTATTGGAAACACGATGAAGTAATACGACTTTTAAGAAATCACGGAATCTCAGCTTATGCCCAAGAATTTAAAACTGTAGATGTGAATATTCAAAATAGTGAAATGAATCCAGGTGTAAGAAGTGAAGACCTTTTAAAAAAAGGGATAGAAAAAATAGTAAATAATCTAAACGGTGGTCTCCCAACAATTGTTTCAATATATAAATATTTTACAGAAAAAGATCGACACCATGCGGTGGTGATTATTGGATATGAAAAAGATGGTGATATTATAAAAGGTTTTTATTATCATGATCCAGAGTCAAAAGAAGAAAAAGGCGGGGATAATTTGTCTGTTGAATTAGACATATTTAAAAAGGGCTGGAAAAAGCTAGCTATTTTTGTGGAAAAATAGATGATTTCACCTTTCTTTTGGGTGTGTATTTTGGTATAATAGTAGTACAAAAAGCAATAAGCTGTTTTTAATTTATATTAACAAAATATGGCATCTAAAAAAGAAGGTAAAGCAAATAAAGAAGTGAAGAAAAGTGGTTATGATGCTAGTTCTATCCAGGTTCTCGAGGGTTTAGAACCAGTTAGAAAGCGTCCTGGAATGTATATTGGAACTACTGGTCCTGATGGTCTTCAACACCTTATTACTGAAATTTTTGACAACTCTCGCGACGAAGCCATGGGAGGCTTTTGTGATCATATCGAAATAGCTTTTCTACCAGACAACATGATAAGAATTGTTGATAATGGAAGGGGTATTCCTGTGGATGTCCATAAACAAACAAAAGTTTCCGCTCTGGAAACTATTATGACAGTTTTGCATGCGGGAGGTAAATTTGGAGGAGAAGGATACAAAGTTTCCGGAGGACTTCACGGTGTGGGTGCTTCTGTTGTGAATGCACTTTCTATTTACATGAGAGTCACGGTGCATAGGGATGGCGGAATCTTTTGCCAAGAATATTCACAGGGAAGAAAAAAGTTTGCTGTAAAGAAAATCGGTAAATCTGACCTTCACGGAACCGTCACGATATTCAAGCCAGATGCAGAAATATTTAAAGAAGGTATAAATTTTGATTTTGATAGTGTTGTCTCGCACATGAGACAGCAAGCGTATCTTGTAAAAGGTTTGAGAATAACTGCAATAGATGCGAGGAACATAGATGGTGATTTTACCGAAGAAGAGTCTCTATATTTAAAAGACTTGGGTCTAGAAGCTCCATCGCAATCTTTCTATTTTGAAGGAGGTCTTTTGTCTTTTGTAAAATTTTATAATCAATTTCAAAAGCCAATTCACAAAAATGTTTTTTATGTTGAAAAGAAAACAGAGACAGTAGAATCTGTTGAAGTATCACTCCAGTACGTAGATGACATATCTGCAAGAATAATGCCTTTTGCAAACAATATCTATAACCCAGAAGGAGGTACTCATATTACTGGTTTTAAATCTGCACTTACAAGATCTTTAAACAATTATTCCAAGAAGAATAATCTAGTAAAAGAAAGTGAGGATAGCTTTACTGGGGACGATGTACTCGAGGGTATTACAGCTGTGGTTTCTGTGAAGATACGAGATATCCAGTTCGAAGGTCAGACAAAGGCCAAGCTTGGCTCTGTAGAGGCTAGAAGCGCCGTAGAAGAGGTCTTTAGTGAGGCTTTTAACGCCTTCCTAGAGGAAAACCCAGACGATGCTAAGTCTATTATTTCAAAAGTTATTTTGGCTTTAAGGGCTAGAAAAGCAGCAAAAGCCGCAAAGGATTCTATATTGAGAAAAGGTGCACTCGAAGGGATGACATTACCAGGTAAGCTTGCAGACTGTCAAAGTAATAAAGCTGAAGAGTCAGAAATATTCATCGTTGAGGGAGATTCTGCTGGAGGTACAGCGAAGATGGGTCGCGACAGGAGGACACAAGCCATCTTGCCGCTCAGGGGTAAGATTTTAAACATTGAAAGAGCACGTCTTGATAGAATGCTTGGTTCAGAACAAATCAAAAATTTAGTCGTGGCTTTTGGTACTGCTATTGGTGATACGTTTAATATTGAAAAATTAAGATATCATAAAATAATTATTGCGACCGATGCAGATGTTGACGGAGCTCACATAAGAACTTTACTACTTACACTTTTGTATAGATATTTTAAACCTCTTATCGAAGGAGGATTTGTATGTATTGCACAACCACCTCTCTATAAAGTGAAAATTGGTAAAGAGGCACATTATTTCTACACCGAAGAAGAGAAAGCAGACTTTTTCAAAAAAGAAAAAATTTCAGACACTGAGGTAGAAGAGACAGATGAGCTATTACCAGAAGCGGAAGAGGCAGAAGCGACTGAGACGATTAAGAAGAGTCCGAAAGTTTCTGTTCAAAGATATAAAGGTCTTGGAGAGATGAACGCCGATGAGCTTTGGGAAACCACTATGGATCCTGTAAGAAGAATGATGAAAAGAGTCAGTGTTAAAGATGCACAGGAAGCAGATAAAATATTTGATATGCTTATGGGTACAGATGTTCCTGCAAGAAAAGCGTTTATTCAGTCTAATGCAAAGCTTGCAAACATTGATATTTAAAAACAAAAAAGCCGCGAAGGGATCCCTTCGCGGCTTTTTTAGCTTAGTAAATTCTTATATTTGCTGTTAAATAATTGTTTGAGCTATTCGTATCGCTTCCATTCGGGGATATCTGGATATTAAATGTATTATCTCCTGTAATTTGTGGATTACCGAAGACGATTGTGTATTCTGAATTTGCAGACGGAGCTATAGAAGCTTGGTAATCTTGCTTGTATGTATATCCTGGTAGAGAAGGAGACATACTTCCTGTAATACTCCATGTTCCGGAATATGTTGAGCCTATGTTTGTAATTTTTACCTTTATTGCGGCATTCCCGCCTCTAGGTATCTGAGTATTTTGTATAAATTGTCCAGAAGAATCCACAGTACCTACTCCGATAAGAGAAAGTGATAAATCAGAATTACTATTATTGTTATATTGATCTACAACATTAACAGTACATTGTTTTGTTATACTAAATCCAAGTGATGATATTGTAACAGTGGCTGTTTTTGTTCCAGAATTGTAATATATTTTTGTAGGATTTTTATCAGTACTATATAGATTGTCTGTTCCATTCCATACGTATGTAAAATATCCGTTTCCACCAGACGCGTTTACGTTCCATGTTACAACAGAACCTGTGTAAACAGTACTTGGTAGTACACTACAGTCTCCAGTAAGAGAAGTCCATGTATAAGTTGTCCCAGTATTATAGCTAGTTCCAGGGTTATAAGTTGTATTATAACTATTTGAATAATTTCCATATACGTTTATAGGAACACTTATAGAATTATTTGATTCTGAAGATTCACTAATATAATTTGATGGGTCAACAGAAATAAATGCAGTATTGATTCCGGTATTTATAGGATTATCAAAACCCATTGTAAATTCCATTCTGTCATTTGGATTTAGAGATGTTTGATTATCAGAATTATATATAGGTGTTGAAGCAGAAGGTAAGCTTGCTTTGAAAGTCCAAGTACCAGTAGGTGAACCTCCGATATTTCTAATTTCAAATTTAATTCCAGCTTGGTCATTCATCCCTATGACATTTGTAGGAGTAAATTGTTTTGTGTTTCTGTTTATTACGCCTACACTAGTAAGGACAATAGATAGATCAGCCTTTGAACTTGTTGTTATTGTTTGGTTTGAGACATTTCCAGTTGGTTTATTTGTACTTTGAGTATTTGTAGTTGCGGTATTGTTTGCGGTTGTAGATGTAGCGGGGATAAAATTTGAAGATAGGGTAGTAGCCACATAATTTGCACCATTAGAGAATATTTTTGGTATAATCTTTATTGGAATCCATACGATAAGTATAATAATAACCAAGATACAAGCAGATATAAGTGCTGTAAAGAAAGATTCCTTTATTTTATTCAAAATTTTTTCGGTCATATAAGTTATAATTAAAATTATTAAATACCTAAGTATTATACAGCAGTTGACTTTTTTTGTCAAGCTGATAAGATGGGCATACACATGAGCGATTTAAGCAGTAAAAAAACTTTTTGGGGATTCGTAAAGACGAACAAAATATCATTTTTTGTTAATTTTTTTGTAATTTCCTTTATTACATTCGGGATATTGTTTATGTTCGGCTTAGTGCCAAAAGAATTGCAAACCAGTTACGGAATCTTTCCAGAAGATAATTCAAAAAATACAAGAATAGGCGAGGTTCCCGTTTATATAAAAATACCCTCAATAAATGTGGACATCCAAGTATTCAATCCGCAAAGTACAAGTACAGAAATAATGGACAGTTTTCTATTTAAGGGTGTCGTACATTATCCAGGTTCAGGACTTCTGGGGAATGGAAACGTTTTTATTTTTGGACATAGTAGTAGGCTCTCCGTTGTGAATAATCAAGGTTATAAAGCATTTAGTGGTCTTAGAGATCTAAAGGTAGGGGATTTAGTGCACGTGTATTCAGACAAAAGTGAATTTATTTATTCTGTAAATAACGTAAAATTAAAAAAAGCTGATGAGGCGCTCGTTGTTTTTGATGCAGAGAGCGACAAGCTTACACTTTCATCTTGTAACATATGGGGCGCCAAGGAAGAGCGATATGTAATGGAAGCAGACTTTGTCGAAAAAAGACTTTTACCGGTACAGGCCTCTAATTAAAGCTATTTTTAAAGTTTATATTTGTAGTTGTATTATTACTTGACTTTTGTATTCTTTTGATATATAATACTAGGATTAATTAGTTTTTCAAAATAAACACATGAAAAATATAAAAAACACAATTAAAAAAGTTTCTTTCTTCCTTGTTGCAATACTACCTATTGCTGTTGCTTTTTCTATGCCAACTCCAGCGAAAGCTGATGTATGGAGCCGTCTTGGAAATTTTTTTGAAGATGCTGCAGATGATATGGTAGATTTACCAGGTAATGTTTGGGATGGGGTTTCTCATACTACAAAAAGTGCTTGGGATCATATTGAAGATGAGGTTGAAGATTGGCACATAGATACTAGCTGGGGTGGAGGTGGACATGATAATGATTCAAATAATCATAATTATTCCAATTCAACTACGACTTACGTTGTGAAAGATTATACATACTGGAATACAAACTGTTCTTCATGTGGTTGTGGTACCACTAGCTCTTGTTATAGTGGTTGGAATTCCACTAATGGTAATGTTTATGGACCAAACCAAGCTTCCAATTATACTGGTGGATGGGATTCATACAATAACAATACTTACAATGGTTATAACTATAATTATAATAACAACTATAATGCTGCTTTATCGGGATCATGTTCGTCTGGTTTTAATAATACAGACGTAGGTAGCATAGTAAATTGGAACGCTAGCGCCTCTGGTGGAAACGGTTTCTATACATACTACTGGTCTGGTGATGAAGGTTTATCAAGTAATAGCCAATATACAACAAAAACTTATTCATATGGTGGTACAAAAAATGCCACAGTTACTATTACATCTGGCGGTCAATCAATTACTAGATCTTGTTCTGTAAATATAAATCAGGTTTTGTCTTACACACAGACGAATCCTTATGTATCTTCAGTTTACTTAAGTGAGGTACCATATACTGGTGTAGGTGATGTACTTAAAATAATGTTATTTATTTTGGTCTTAGCACTTTGGAGCGGATTACTTTCAATCGCATTCTTGAAGAGGAAAGCAAATGCAGAAATATTAATCCCAGTCATAAATACTTTGCCAGTCTCTAAAGAGAATGTTCAAACTGTTTATGATACTGATATGAAAGATATCGAGGCAGTAGAAAATTATGCTAGAAGCCATAAAATATTACTTTCAACAGATGCTGTTACAAAGCTTGTAAAACTTTCTAGATTAAGTGGCATAAACGTATCAGAAGTTATCCAAAAGATTGCAAAATCAAAAGACAATAATGATGATTGGTCAGCATTAGGAAGTGAATATGTCGAAAAGCATTTAAAATAATAAAATACAAAAGGGCGGCCGCTTCGCGGCCGCCCTTTTGTATTTTATTAGATAGATTTACTATCTCTTTCTACTTTTATTTTTTCTACAAACTCTTTCAAATCCATTTGTCCCAGTTGACCTCTATCCCTATTTTCTACGCTTATTTTATTTACCGCCATATCTTTGTCGCCGACGATTATTGTATAAGGAATTTTATTATTTTTTGCATCGCGCACTTTTCCTCCCATGTTTCCTTCGTTTGTATCGCAATCAACTCTGAATCCCGCCTTCTTAAGTTCAGCTGAAATCTTTAAAGCATACTCATTGTGGTTTTCTCTTACGGGCACTATTTTAATTTGTACAGGTGAAAGCCAAAGAGGGAAGTTTCCTGCGTAATGTTCAATAAGGAATCCTATAAATCTTTCATGTGTTCCAAGTGGTGCTCTGTGAATACAGAGAGGTGTTTCTACTTTTCCATCTTTTGATACATATGTAAGACCAAATCTCTTTGGAACAGCAAAGTCCACCTGGTTTGTTGCTAGAGTGAATTCTCTTCCGATTGCACTCCAAACCTGCACGTCAATCTTCGGTCCATAAAAAGCGGCTTCATTTGGTATTTCTACAAAAGGGATTTTTGATTCTATAAGAACCTTTCTAACCATATCTTCAGTTTTTTTCCATAATTCTGGCTCATTCACAAATTTTTCTCCAAGCTTCTTTGGGTCGTGAGTAGAAAATCTCATAACATATTTATCAACTCCAAAAATTTTGAAGTATTTTAAATACATGTCATTTACGGCTCTAAATTCATCAGCAAACTGTTCTTCTGTACAATACATATGGGCGTCGTTCATTGAGAGCATTCTCACCCTCATCAAACCAAAAAGTTCTCCAGATTTTTCATGTCTGTAGCATGTTCCATATTCTGCAAGTCTTAATGGCAAATCTTTATAACTTCTACTTTCACTTCCAAAAATTTTGTGGTGGTGAGGGCAGTTCATTGCCTTTAAATAATATTTAATCCCTTCATATTCCATAGGAGGAAACATACTATCTTTGTAGTATGGTAGGTGCCCACTTTTAAGATACATAGATTCTTTTGCCATGTGTGGAGTTTTGACCCTTAAGTACCCAGCTTCTTCTTCTGTTTGTTTTGCAAGATTTTCTAATTCTTCAACAATGATTGTCCCGTTTGGAAGCCAAAGTGGTAATCCAGGACCAACATCCTCATCAAACATGAAGATTTTTAATTCTTTACCAAGTTTTCTATGATCTCTTTTTTCTGCTTCCTCTCTTTGTTTTAGATAATTTTCTAATTCCTCTTTTGTGTTAAATGCTAAGCCGTAAATTCTTGTAAGCATTTTGTTTTTCTCGCTTCCTTTCCAATATGCTCCAGCAACTAAATCTAGTTTAAATGCATCTGTCTTTATATTTTTTATATCTTCAATATGTGGACCAGCGCAGAGATCTGTAAAATTACCAGAAGTGTATGCGCTGAGTTTTTGTCCGTCATTTGTGTATTCTTCTATAAGCTCAAGTTTGTAAGGATTCCCATCAAAAAGCTTTTTTGCGTCTGTTTCAGAGATTTCTGATTTTTCAAATTTTTCCCATTTTTTTAATAACTCTCTCATTTTTTGCTCAATTTTTCCTAAATCTTTTTCTGTGATTGGGTTTGCAAAATCAAAATCATAATAAAAGCCATTGTCTATGGCTGGACCTGTTGCAATCTTTGCATCTGGCCAAATTTCTAAAACCGCCGCACCAAGTAGATGGGCGAGTGAGTGTCTCATTTTCATTAAATTTTCATCCATAATATTGTTTGTTATTAGTAATAATAAATAAAATAGCCCCGATAAAAAACGAATTTTCGTTTTTTATCGGGGCGACTCTACTCGCGGTTCCACCCGATTTTGTCTCGCCGTAATGTAATCATGTGGGCGGACGTCTCATTTTGTTGTGATAGATTAGCTTTTTTAAAGTCCCTTTTAGGGGATTGTGGTTGGTAGCCACAACAATCTCTATGTACTAATAGTATTCCAATGATCTGGAGATGTCAAATGTGTAAAATGTTACATAATATCTTGCTATCAATTTTCTAAAAAGCTATAATATTCACATGCAAAAGAAATTAATACTTCTTCCTCTTCTTCTCATACCTCTAGTAGTTACAGCAGCTTTTAGTTTTCCCAAACTCTCCCCAACCTCTTCTCCAGCATCGACTTTTTATTCTTTAGATGATATTTACAACCTAGTTGCTCACAATACAACAAAAGAAACTCCAAATTCACCAATCTCAACTACTACAAGTCCCACAGCAACAACTTCTTATTCCATCTCAGAAATATATGCTTTATTAGCGAATACGGTGAAGCAAGAAAACATAAAGACTGGTATTACTATATTAGGTGTAACTGGTAATTACGGTACTCCAGATCAAAATTATGCTACTGTTACAACTTCTGTCATTTCCTCTATGATACCAACATCGGAAACGGTTGTATCAACTGGTTATTCTCTTGAAGACATTTATAATTTGGTTAAGATAGATAATTCAACTACAGCAGTTTCTGGTTCTCATCTTTTTCCTGCTGTTTCTTCTCCTTCTGCTACCATGCATACTACTTCTGAGGTGTACACTGCTATCACCAATCTTATTTCCTACTTAGATACAAATAAAAATACTTTTGATGGTACGGTTTTGGGGGTAACGGGAAATTATCCAGTAGATGAGCTTAGAGTTGGGATGATTGGCTATTGGCCGTTTAATGAAACTTCTGGGGTCGTGGCTTCTGATTATTCTGGAAATGGAAATAACGGAATTTTAAATGGAGGAGCTTTAGTAAATCAAAACGGAAAATTAGGGAAAGCTGCTGGTTTTAATAATACCATTGACCAGTATGCGTCTTTTGGTGATGGAACGGGTGCATTGGACGTTACTGGTAATAGTTTGTCTTTATCTGCGTGGGTTTATATCGATAGCAATTTACAAAATGGCAATGGACAATGGATACTAGGTAAAATGGGTGATAGCATGGGATCATTTGGTTTATGGGTTAACCCAAATGATGGGTCCCTTTCATTCTCATCTCAAATGGACGATTCTGGTTCTTGGTCAGATTATCCGTCTGATTTAACTGTTTATTTTGATTCATGGCATTTTGTGACGGCTACTTATGATGGTTCTTATGTAAGATATTATGTAGATGGAGTTTCTGGTACGCCAGTAGAGCTTACAGGAAATATTTCTTCTCAGCCAGATCCATTAACTACTGGTAGGGAAACTGGTTGGGACTCGCAAGCTTTTGGTGGTTTGATTGATGAAGCTACAATTTGGAACCGTGCTTTATCAGAAGCTGAGGTTTTAATGCTTTACAATAATGGTAGCGGTTTAAGCTTGGTTACCAATGACGGAAGTCTTGGATCATCTTGCTCAAGTGACTCAAGCTGTGATTCTAACAATTGTTATGTTGGTGTCTGTTCTACCGCATTGCCACCACTAACTTCTGGTTTGGTTGGTTACTGGCCATTTGATGAAGTTACTGGGACAACGACGAATGATTTATCTAGTGGTAACCACGATGGTGTATTTTCTACCGGAGTATCCACTAATCAAAGCGGTAAGATTGGTACATCTTTTGAATTTGATGGAACGGGAATCGTAGATATCAATTCTTCCTTGTCTCTTGGTACCGTTATGACTGTGTCTGCCTGGGCTTATTTACCAGAAACTACTAATGGAAGTATTATCAATATTGGTTGTGCTGATACTGGATGGGGGTGTTCTTCTACTGGTATTGGTATTGGTATTGGAGATACCACTTTTGATGATCCTGGTAACAATTTCTTTATTGTTAATAATGGTATTGCTTGGGATAGTCCCGTTACAAGTATAGGAGCTGGCTGGCATTATATTACTGTTGTGATGGCGAGTGATACAATCGTAGGACAATATATAGATGGTGTTTATAGGAAAAACTATGATGCTTTTGGTCAGGGTGCCAAAAACCTTCCTTTTGTTCCTCTTGTTACAAATGATACAATAAAAATCGGAGGTTACTTTAGTGATTACAATAGGTTGTTTACTGGTAAGATTGATGAAGTTGCTATCTGGAATCGTCCTTTGTCTGCTCAAGAAATATCAAAGTTGTATAATAATGGTAACGGTATGCAAGTAATTACACATTAAGACTTAAACCTCGCAAAAACTGCGAGGTTTTTGTTGAATTTATTAATTTATCTATTTTAATTCTTTCATCCTCTCCACTATCAAACTTATCTCCCCATTTCTTTCAGAAATCTTTGCTACCATGGCAATACATTTTTCTGGAGCGATTATGCTTTTGTATTGTGCATAAGTGCGGGGGAAGACTACGGCCTCGATACTGTCTGTGAGATCAGCGATTTTTATAAATACCATCGGTTCATTTTTCTTTGTCATTATTTCTCGAACCTCGCTTATGATTCCGCCAATCGGCTTGCCACCGTCCACAAGCTTTTTCATGGCTTCCGTCTCTTCTTTAATTTTTTTAATTGTTACTTGCTGTTTTTCAAAAATATGTCTGTATTTGTCGAGCGGATGTCCAGAAACATAAAGACCAAGAAGGTCTTTTTCCCAGGCGAGCTTGGCTGTTTGTGTGGCTGGCTCTGCAGGGCTTAGCGTAAAGCTTTCGTGTTTGCCACCATCAAATATTCCAAAGAGGGAATCTTGGTCTGAAGACATTTTACTCAAATCTTTGTTATATTTTAAAAGATTTTCTACATTTGCAAGCAGTTGCCCCCTCTCGGCGAATTCATCCATCGCACCTGTTTTTATAAGTGCTTCTAAAGATTTTTTATTCAAATTTCTATCAACTATTCTTTCTAAGAAATCAGAAAGTGATTTAAATTTTCCTTTGTTTTTTCTTTCAGAAGTAATTATTTTTGAAATACCTTCACCAAAGTTTTTGATAGAAGTAAGTCCAAAACGGATTTTATATTTTTCATTTGGATCTTCTGGTTTGATAACAGAAAATGGGCTGAAGCTTTCGTTTACTGATGGTGGAAGAACTGGTATTTTCATTCTGTTACACTCAGTGATGAATTCACCAATCTTTTCTACATCTCCTTGGTCGGCGGTCATTACAGCTGACATATAAATTTCTGGATAATTTGCTTTCATATAAGCTGTTTGATATGCCACTCTTCCATAGCTTGCGGCATGTGCTTTGTTGAATCCATATGCGGCAAAGGGCTCGATGAGTTTCCATAGAGTTTGTGCTTTCTTTTCTGTGAGTCCGCCATCAACGAAACCTTTGAATAATTTTTCTTTTTGCTTTTCCATTTCTTCTGGAATTTTCTTACCCATAGCTTTTCTTAGTTTGTCTGCTTCAAGCCAAGAATAACCAGCGAGCTTAATAGCCGTAAGCATAACGTCGTCTTGATAGGTGATAACTCCGTAAGATTGATCAAGAATATCTCTAAGTCTTGGATCCAGATATTTTATAAGATCTGGGTTGTGTTTTCTTTCAATATACTGGGGGATAGATTCAATCGGACCAGGTCTGTAAAGGGCCACCATAGCGTTTATATCGTGTATAGTCGTTGGTTTAAGCTCTTTGAGGTACTTTGTCATTCCTGAGCCGTTTAGCTGAAATAAGCCTATTGTTTCGCCTCTAGCAAGCATTTCAAAGGTCTTTTTGTCATCAAGCGGAATTTTTTCTATATCAATATCAATACCTTCAATTTTTTTTACACGATCGACTGCATCTGCCAAAATAGAGAGATTTTTAATTCCAAGGAAATCGAATTTTAAAAGTCCGACGCCGTCTTCACCGACTCCGTGCATATCATATTGAGTAATAATTTTTCCTTCACCCTTTGGGTCGTATTGAAGTGGAACGTAATTAGAAAGATCGTCTGGCGCAATCACAACTCCGGCAGCATGAACAGAAATGTGTCTAGCGCAGCCTTCTATTTTTTGTGCCATGTTGATTATCGTTTTTGCATCTTCTTCTTTGTCATATATTTCTTTTAGTTCAGCAACTTCTTTTAGTGCACGATCAATTGTCATTGGAAATCCTTGTGCTCCCATTGGAATGAGTTTTGCAATTTTGTCGGCTAGTGGAAGAGGGAATCCCATCGCACGAGCGACATCTCTACACGCACCGCGAGCCATCATTGTTCCAAAGGTACCAATCTGTGCGACATTTTCTTTTCCATATTTTTGACGTGCGTATTCAATAACCTCGTCGCGTCTTGTGTCGGCGAAGTCCATATCGATATCTGGAGCAGAAGGTCTTTCTGGATTTAGAAATCTTTCAAATGGAAGCTTGTAGGCGAGTGGATCTACATTTGTAATACCTGTAACATAAGTAGTAAGAGATCCTGCGACAGAACCTCTGATGTTTGTATAAATACCATTTTCGTGAGCAAAACGGAGAAGGTCGGAAACCACAAGGAAGTATTGAGGATAACCTTTGTCATGAATAACTTTTAGTTCATAATCCAATCTATCGGTAACTTCTTTTGAATGTGGCAAACCTCTTTTATCTATTCCTTCATAAGCCAATCTTTTTAATTCGTCGTCATACGAATTTCCATTTTCCACAATAAATTTTGGGAATTTCCATTTACCAAGTTCTATTTCCACGTTGCACATTTCTGCAATTTTCTGTGTGTTTTCTAGCGCTTCTGGTGTATCTTTAAAATATTCTTCAGCTTTTTCTGATGATATGAAAGAAAAATCATCTACGCTTTCTCTTTGTTCTCTATCACCAAAATCAGAATGAGAATTCACTTGTACTAGAGTGTCGCGAGCTTGTTTGTCTTCTGGGTTTAGATAATATACATCGTGTCCTGCAACGAGATTTACATCAGTTTCTTTTGCGAGCTTTATTATTTTTTCTTTAAGCTCGATTTGCCCTTCAATTTCTGGGTGGTGGGTAATTTCAAGAAAGAAATTATCTGCACCGTAATTATTTTTATAAAATCCTACTAAACTTTTTGCTTTTTCAATATCTCCATTTTTTAAAGCATAAGAAGTTTCTCCAGAAAAATGAGGCATTATACAAATAAGCCCGTCTTTGTATTTTTCTATAGTTTCTTTGTCTATTCTTGGTTTGTAATAGAAACCTTCAAAATACGAATCTGTGACGAGTTTGATAAGATTTTTGTAACCAATTTCGTTTTTTGCTAGAAGCACCAAGCGAGTTCTACGATTATCTACTCCACCTTGTTTATCTTTTCTTGTTCTATTTGCGACATAAAAATCTACACCTATAATTGGTTTGATTTCATTTTTTTTACAGACCTGATAGAACTCAATTATGCCGTACATATTTCCAGCGTCAGTGAGAGCAAGAGCTGGCATATCCATTTTTTTTGCTGTTTTAACAAGATCCTTTATTTTAGGTAAAGCATTTAAAAGAGAGTAGTGGGAATGGGTATGAAGATGAATGAATTTTGACATAATGTTATGATTAATAATATCTCAAATTATGATAAAGAAAAAGGCTAGTAAAAACATTAAATATGTTGTGGGGATTGATGAGGTCGGGCGAGGACCTTTGGCTGGGCCTGTGGCCGTTTGTGCCTTTAAAATGCCTGTAAATTTAAGTGTAATAGGATTTGGTCCACTAAAAGATTCAAAGAAACTTACTCCACAAAAAAGAGAAGAAATTTCCGCTAAATTAAAAATACTAAAAAAAGAGGGGAAAGTGGATTTTTCTGTATGTTATGAAAGTGCAAAAAATATAGATAGGATTGGTATAAGTAAATGTATTAAAAATTGTTTGGCGAAAGGGTTAAAAAATATCAAAGCTAAACCAGAAGAATGTCTGGTGCTTTTAGACGGTGGGCTCAAAGCTCCAGAAGAATTTAAAAATCAAGAGACAATAATAAAAGGGGATGAGAAAGAAAGAGTAATCGCTTTTGCTTCTATCGTGGCAAAAGTTTCTAGAGATGCTCTTATGTGTAAATTAGCAAAAAAGCACGCCGGATATTTTTTTGAAATTCACAAAGGATATGGCACAAGTAAGCACTGTGAAGCAATAAAAAAGAATGGGCTTTCTCTAGAGCATAGGAGAAGTTTTTGTAAGAGGTTTATAGTATAATATTTATATATGAAAAAAATATCTCAAGGTTTTGTGATTCCATTATTAATTGCAGTCGTTACCTTGTTAGGTATTGGTGGTGGGGTATATGTTTTTATGAATAAAAAAACCGTAGATATTTCAGTGCCAAAAGGTGTTTGTTCAAATGGTGCGCATAACTACCCTCATTGTAATGTCGGTCCGGGTGATAAGGATGGATTCTCCGAAGTTGTTCTCGTTGGTAACGATAAAGATATACATGGTTGCATTGGTTCTGCTGGTTATTCGTGGTGTGAGGTTAAGAATAAATGTTTAAGAAGCTGGGAAGAGAAATGTGAAGTTCCCCTAGCAATTGATTCAAAGACCTTTATAAATAAAATTTTAAATGATATTAAACTTAATGAACGAATTGAACAGATATCTAAAAAGATAAATTTTACAACTGTAAACGATACTACAATTAATAAAGATGTTGTTGGGTATGCTTTTGTTACTGATGGGGGGTTAAATATTAGTAGTTATTTTATGGAAAGGGGAATGACCGTAGATTGGAATAATTCTGGCGACGCTACTTCTCATGACTCTATAGCTTATAAAAATAATAATTTAATCTGTGTCGTTTCTCAGACTATTTTAGGTAGATGTATTGATACGGGTAAACCTATAACAGAAGATTGTTATGTATTGAGTGTGTTTTGTGCTGATTTGTAAATTTAAAAAAGTTCACTTTAAGTGAACTTTTTTAATTATTTCAAATCCTTCCTCGCATCCTTTGCTCTTGCTTGTTCTGTAAGAAGTCTTTTTCTTAATCTGACGCTCTTTGGAGTAATTTCTAGATACTCATCTTCTCTCATTGTTTCCAAACCTTTTTCAATATCAAGTCTCATTGGTGGAATAAGATAAAGAGCCTCGTCGTTTCCAGAAGTTCTCATGTTTGTAAGAGCTTTGTTTTTTGTAGGATTTACATTTAAATCTTCACCATTCAAAACATGTCCGATGACCATACCCTCATAGATTTCAATAGCTGGATCAATATAAAGAACACCTCTTTCTTGCAAGTTCCAAAGTGAGAATGCCATTGATTTCCCTGAAATCATAGAAGTCATTGAGCCGAATTCTTGTTTTTGTATTTCTCCGGCGTATGGCTTGAAGTCTATAAATCTAGAACAAATAATTCCCATACCTTTTGTATCCACGACAAATTGTCCTCTGTATCCCAAAAGTCCTCTAGTAGGTATTTCAAAAATCATTCTGATTTGATTGTCTTTGACTTTCATAT
>Ga0265292_1000345_pt1 | contig 73574 bp, 61 predicted proteins | sample Munlanlewell296A_FD_189080 | JGI IMG/M metagenome (GOLD analysis project Ga0265292, IMG submission 189080) | Leachate microbial communities from a municipal landfill in Southern Ontario, Canada - Leachate well 296A | ecosystem: Engineered > Solid waste > Landfill > Unclassified | place: Canada...
TGTATCTAATAAATTTTCAAAAAGATACTCCATGCTTAAATTTTTTGCCGGTAGTTTTATAAGAGCATGTTTTATATCATCTGTAGTTATAACATCCTCCGAATCAAAAAGGAGGCGTTGTATTACGTTTTTCAACTCTCTAACATTTCCGGGCCACTCATATTTGGTAAGCATGTCGATAGCCTCATGTTTAAGAGTCGGTTTTTTACGCTTTGTTTCTTCACAATACAATTGCATAAAGTAATCGAGAAGCAAAGGAATATCTTCTACTCTTTTATTTAATTCTGGAACATTTATTTGAATAACATTCAACCTATAATATAAATCACGTCGAAATCTGTTTTCCTCAATTTCTTTTCCAATATCTTTATTTGTAGCGGAAATAATTCTAACATCTGTTTTTACTTTTTCGGTACGTCCAATTTTTTCAAGTTCACCTTCCTGCAAAACTCTTAGAAGCTTTACTTGCGAAGAAAGAGGGAGTTCTGTTACTTCATCTAAAAAAATTGTACCATGATTAGCTATTTCGAAAAGACCGGGTTTGTTTTTGTTTGCACCGGTAAATGCCCCTTTTTCATAACCAAAAAGCTCACTCTCTATCAGTTCCTGCGGTATGCTGCCGCAATTAATAGGTATAAAACTTTCAAATTTCCTTTCGCTATTGTAATGAATATTTGTAGCCACTAATTCCTTCCCGGTTCCTGATGCGCCACAGATTAGAATGCTGGCATTGCTGTTGGCGCATTTTATAATCCTCTTTTTTAAATCTTCAATTACAACTGATGAGCCGATAATTTTTCTTTTTTCCAAAATATCATCAATGCTTTTTGATAATTTATTTTTGGATTTCGTTCGTTCTTGCTCAATCTTTCTTTTTTCAAATGCATTAACTATGCTTAAGATAAAATCGGTCGGCTGGTATATGTATTGCATGTCACCGGGATATTTTGTGCAATACCAATAAGCGCCTGCAGCTATAAGATCATTCGCATAATCAAGATTGGCGATATTAAGTGTGATCTTAGTAATTACAATAATTTGGTATAGTGGATCAATTTCTTTTATTTGTTTAATTAGTGCTTCACCCATTAGTCCGCCGGATATTTGGTAGTCCATTATAACAACATCATAATTAGATGGATTATTTTTCAACATGTCAATTGCTTCAACTCCGCTGGAAACAGCCGAGATAATTGTTATTCTGTCTTTAAAAGGTCTTATAGTATTTTCAACACGTTTAATATCGTATTCTTCATCTTCAATAAGTAAGATTTTTATTTCTGATTTTGAGTTTAACATATAGTAGTCACATTTATTAAATTTGTAAAGTTATTATAAACCGGCAGCCGCCATCAATATTTTGTGCATCAAGCTGCCAGCCGCATCGTTCTTTTGCCATGGTATAAGCGAGATAACAGCCGTAGCCGCTGTTTCTCCCCCTTTCTGATTTTGTTGATGTATTCTCAAGGAAAACTTTTTTTATTCCTGAAGGATCTTCTTCTAATAATTCTTTTTTCATTCCGGCGCCGTTATCTTGAATAATAATCCTTGCCGAACCGGTGTCAGAGAAATACTCGGTTTTTATTGTGATAATTAAATTATTTACACATGCATGGTCAATACTGTTCTGTATTAGTGGTTCAATAATTTCCCAGATAACATATTCATTAATTTGCAGACGGGGAAGTTTTTCATCAAGCTCAAGATTAAATTTCACAACTTCAATAATACTTTTTGCCCTTAAAAAAATATTCTTTGTGATGAATCGAACCAGTTCATTTAGATTAGTTTGAAACAACGGATTTCTTATCGTTTGAATTGGAGGTTCATACCATTTCATATCATAAATAACCCGCGAAACGAAATGAGCATATTTCATAATGCGGTATTTTATTTCATCCAGTGTATCAGCGGGTAATTGCATTATATCCTCTTTTATAAAGCCCATAATTTTTTCGGCTTTATGATGGGTATGATAAATTCTCTTTGTAAACATTGCTTCATTTTCATGTATAACTTTTTCCTTTACACGGCTTTCGTGTTCTTCAAGAAGCTTTTGCTGTACTTTGTCTCTTTCCTTAAGAGTATATGATGAGATGTAATACATTCCCAACAATCCAAAAATAATCAGCGAAGAATACATTATTCCCATTTCATCGTAGCCCGCAGCAATCTCTTTGGTTATCTGTGTCATGTCAGGGGCATACTTCATATACAAAATACCAACGTATTCACCTCTGGGAATGAACGGCACGAAAATATAGAAAGTACTATTATCTACCAAAACGCTTTTAATCCTTTCAGTTGCGAAAACTTCATTTTTAAAATTTTTGTAGAGCTCAATAGTTTTATTATTAATCTCGTTTGTTGATAAAGGAAGCGGCAATTGGTTATCGTACAAGTATGAATACAAAACATCGCCGTCTCTTATCGAATAAATTTTTTTGCCATCTGAAACCAGCAAAGAAATTTCCTGCACATTTTGCTGCGGTATTTGCTGGCTTAATACAATGTTAAATGCTTGAATAATTTTTCTCTTTTCCTTAGGCTGAAGAATATTCACCGGCTTTACTGTTTCAACTATTAATTCCAACGAAGTAGTAGTAATATTTGCAAATCTTTCTGCCGAATCCCGTTTATACCATTCCTGTGTTTTTGTTAAAAATTTATTAACCGACACCTTATTTATGAATGAGATCCCCATTTGAAAAATTAACAACACAAAAAAGAAAACGGTTAAATGTTTATACTCAAAACGGTAGTTTTGGAAACTTTTATAAAAAAAATTTTTCATAACTTCACTTTAGAATTATCTTATTAATACATGTCCCAGGTAAATTTTCTCTGAGGCTTTTTTTAGCGCATCTTCTACTGAAATCTGCTTCTTAATTGCAAGATAGAGATAATAAGAAATTATATCCGATACTTTTGTGTAATCTTCTATAAACGGGCGATGAAATCCATTGTTTAACAGTTGATATGCAAAAGCAAGATTTTTATTTTCCGCCAGATAATTTTTCTCTTTGTATATTCCTGCATTAACCGGTAATGTCTGTCTCGCTTCATAAATTCTTTTTTGGATTTGTCTGCTTATCATAAATTTTATGAATTTAACAGCTTCCTTCTTATGCTTTGAATATTTCGAAACCATAAAATCCCATCCGCCCAAGACACAAACCGGGTTTATATTTTTAAAATGCGGCAAGGCAGCGATTTCAAGATTTTCTACAATTCCTTTATATAAGGAATCTTTCTCAAATTCTTTAAGAAAACTTGGCCAGCCTCTTAAAAATACCCCATTATTCTTTAAGAAATAATTGTTGCTTGAGTTTTCCCTGAAGGCTGATACAACAGGAGGAGATATTTTATACACGCTAACTAAATCCACCAGCATCTGCAATGCTTTATAAGCTTCTGGAGAATTTAGTTGAAGGCTGCCATTCTCATAAAGATTTTTTCCTTGCCCTTGCAGAATCTCTAAAAAACTGCAAACTAAACCTTCATAATCATCTGCCTGAAAAATATAGAAAGGGTTTTTGTTATTATATCTTTTGCCGAGTTCGATAAACTCTTCCCATGAAATAGATTCTTTTAATTTTTTTGTTAAGGATTCATGATCAGGCAGTTCGTTTATTAAATCCTTCCTGTAATACATCATCGCAACATCAATATGAATGGGGATGGCAACTAAATGCTCTTTGTAATAACATGATTTTAATGCGATGCTAAGTAAACTGTCTTTAAGATAATCACGAAAATATGTGTCTAAAGGATGAGCCCATTTTGCAAATCTTGGCACCCATATTTGATCGATGGATACGATATCCACTTTATCATTGCTTCTCAAATATCTTGAAAGGATCTCCTTTCTTTCATTTGTAGTAAATTTTTCAAATGGGAGATGAATTGGAATGACTTCAATCTTTCCCTTATTGCTTATATTAAATTCATCAATTAATTCCTTGTATATATCTGAAATATGATCGGCAAAATATATCTTCGTTGTATTTTCGATGGAAAATGTTCCGTCATCAAAAGGATTAAATATATAAATAAATAAGCTTATCAGGGAAGCTGTTAAAAGGGTTATGAAATAAATGGATGGTTTGCTTAGCTTTTTCTCAGTGGTTTCTTTAATCATTTGTCGTTAATCATTATTTTTAGTTAAGAAATACAAATAGCGCTCAAGTAATAAAAACTTTTTGAAGCTAATTTACATCTAAATTTCTTAAAAATTTGAATGAATATCATAGCAGAGAAGGTCAATCTGTTTACTCAACACATTTCCAATATTTAGTTTCCTTCTTTCGGAAATTCGTAATTCCAGTCTTAGAACTTACAAAAGAATAATTGATAATCTATAAACCCGTTTCACCATTGAGGATTATTTCGATCTGAGTTTTCCAGAACTTAACCCGGAAACAAAATTCCCCATTCCTCTAGTGCCCTCAGTCCTCCACTTTCCCCGGGATACTTCCGCCGTTTTAGTCGGTCGGTCGGCAACACGCCAAAGTTTTTTTGTTCGCTCGTTCCTCACACAACAAAAAAATTTTAATAGTAGATAGGCGTGTCTCCCTCCCTCTTACATAAAAAGGGGTTATAATGCATTTTGTTTTATCTGATTTTTGCTGATTGTTAAATGCAGATTATAACACTTTTTATGTAAACTAAAACGGCTGCTACATTCTTTGAACCCAAACAGTTTTCAGTTCGCAAAGCATCCGCTAATCCCAAACACCGGCGGATGCTTCGCTCATAACTAATGTAAAAATAAAAATGTTTTTTAGGTAGTGTTATATTTTCAAGTTGATTAAAAAACCATTTTATTTTTACTGAAACACATAATGCAAACAAATGTCACTCATTCTCTCACTTGGTCGCAAGCTCCCAGCGTTCGTTCTTTCGTTCCATTTGATTGCTGAAAACAAAATCCCATTTCGATAGCTTCACTTCGTTCGCATTAACCGCAGTCGAATATCTAATAATTATCCGCTCATGCACGGTTTTTCTATCCACTCCGCTCTTCCAATAAAAAACTGCTCCACAAAAGATTTTCATACATATATCAAATTTCTGTTTACTTAATTTTTTTATTCTTACCACATTCCATTTTCTTTTGCGGCACAGTTTTTCTTAGCTCCGTTCCCTCTAAAAAAACCGCGCCTTCGCTCTCGTTCCTATGCTTTTATTTCTTTCCTAACGTTCTCCAATAACCCAAACAGAATGTAAAAAAATGCTGTTAAAAATATTTTGCAAGTCTTTTGTTATTTGTCTTTTTAATAACATTTTTTTACTGTACACATCCGCCCTTTAGTCCACTTCTTTTCATTCCTAATTCCTAATTCCTAATTTCTCATTCCTAATTATTTAACTCCTAATTATTGCATTCCGTTCCACTTCCTAAAAGGCGGAGGACAATTCACTCCCTTTTTCCTATTTAAACATTATACTTTTTACATTCTACTTTCTGCTTTTTTTAATTCGAACGTTTTTCCTCTCTCAAGTCAAACAAAAGAAAACAAATCATAAATATAGAGCGTTGCCAGCGCAACCATTTATTTATAATTTAGCAGTAAATAAATATGGTAAGCAAAATGAATTCAATACAAAGATCACTTAGAATATTTTATCTCTTAATCGCCATTCCAATCTTTTCAAGTTACTGCCAAGATTTCAATAGTCTATCCTATGGTTATTCACAAAAAGCTAAAGTAGCTCGTGTTATAGATGGTGACACTTTCGTCCTTTCAGATTCACAACGGGTGCGTATTCTTGGCATTGATTGTCCCGAAATTGCTAAACCCGGCAAACCCGCACAGCCCTTTGGCGAAGAAGTAAAACAAAAAACTAAAAGTCTTATCGAAGGTAAAACAATCAAACTCACTTTTGAAAAAGAAGCCGGGTATCACGATTTTTTCGGAAGACTCCTTGCTCATGTTTGGCTCGTCGGTTCCAACAACAAAGATTCACTTTTCCTTCAAGCAGAACTACTCAAAGCCGGACTTGCACGCGTCCGCTTTTACAGCAAACAAAAGCGCTATTACGGCATCTTTAAAAATCTCGAACGCACTGCAAAGAAAAACAAAGTTGGAATGTGGAATGTCGAATAACGATTTTCCCGATCCCGCTCTACTTCTTTCAGACCCAAGTTTCAACAAGTTCAATTCCATGGGTTTGATTGATCCTATTGCACTTCGCAATTTCATCATCAAATCCGAATATAGAGGTCTGCGCAAAAAAGAAACGCAAATTGAATCCATTTTTCTTCTTTCAGAAAAACACCACCTCTCCTATGATGCTATAAATACAATTCTCTTTCGTCGTCGTACAAGAATTCAAAAGGGTTCTCAAATAATATTTCATTCCTAACAAGTGACGCTTTAGCGACATTCCTAATTCGTAATTCCTAATTTCACCTGGCTTCTAACAAGCCTCTGCCAAGCCTTTCCTAAGCCTTATAACCCGTAACTCCGTTTCAACTAAATCCATTTTTCACTTTCCCAATAGTACAGTGTTTCCATCAGTTTAATCACTTAAAATTGCATCGTATTTATTCATTTTTAAAAGGAACAAAACAATGGCAATAGTAACCGGCTCAGTCATCGGTAACCTCAGCGGTAGGTTAGGTAATCTTTCCGCAAGAACTGTCAACGGACAGACAATTCTTGCTGCGCGTCCTTCAAGCTTCAATGCAAGTCAGGAACCCGCAGTACTCGAAGTCCGTCAGAAATTTGCTGTAACGGCAAACTTCGCAAAAAATGTTCTCTCACTTTCCACTCTCGCAGAAATCTGGAAACAAACCAAAGCTTCCGGTTTATCTGCATTTAACGGTATCTTCAAAGGCAACTTTGCTTACTCCGCCGTTGATAAACCCACTGGTGAGAATATTATCACTCCTGGCGGGTTCAGTTTACCGGTTCAAAACACTACTGTGGCGACAGACAACCTAACGGTTGAACTCTTAGCTTTAACATCTATGTCAACATTCACTCCTGAAGAAGTGAATCTTTCGGTTAATGCTTTGGTCTGTTTTCATACTCCAATTTCACAGGACAAACCTCCGTTCCAGTTGATTGCACTCAACAATGAAATAGCTAATTATGCCTTCAATCAAACCTTTGAAGCAAACTTGGCTTACAATCAGAAGCAAGAGCAGATTGCCAACCTCTATACCGGAAAAATTCTTTACGTTTCGGTTGCATCCAAAAACGCACAAGGAAAAGTAATTCAATATTCAGCATCCTACACTCCGATAAGCTAATCTCTTGCGATTAATTCAGCATCAAAAGGTTTCCCCAAAAGGAAACCTTTTTTATTTCCATACACACAACACAAAACAAATGTAAAAAAAATAAGGGTTATAAGGTAGATGCAATTCATCAGTAGTTTAATAACCCCTATTTTTATACTGAAAGACAAATGCAACCTATAATGCTAATCACGATTATAAGTTGCTGTAATCCATTCCAATGCCCAAAGGGTTGTTGTTTTTAATCTCATTGATTTGGTTTGTTTGCTCGTTCCTCGCAAACATTTAGCCTCAGTCCTTTTGCCCCCTAAGCTTCAAGATGTTTCGGTGCGCTGCGCGTGATAAAGGCAAAATAAAGCACCATATCTTTTAGAAAACTTTTTAGTAATCGGCACTTTATTTCGCCTTTTCACAATGCACCTAAAAAACCGTGACTACGGGGGCAAAAGTTTTTTGCGGGCATAACGCCCTTTTTTATCACATTAAAACACGGTGCAATAATGGTTAAAAAAATCCTTCAAAAACATAAAAATAAACACGGGTTGTTTTTGCTCGTTTCGCTTACTTATTACAACGGCTCACAAACTCTCTTTTCTGTTCACTGGTTCACCCCAGCCGGGCATTTTCGCGCTGTTCGGTTTACTTCTCCTTCTGCTGCTCGGCAGTTCTTCCTTTACGCTACCTCAACAAAAACAAAAGTTAAACAACTCAAATTAAATCTCAACTAAATAAAAGGTGCTAAAATGAAAAATCTTACTGAACAACAAAAACTTGAATATCGGGAAAAGAAAAAATCCCGCATTCAAGCAATTAGAAAAACTCTATCCGAAATGACGGAAGAACAAAGAACGCAACTCATAGAAAAGTTCGGTATTGTTACAACCATCGAAGGGCATCCGTTAACGGCTCATAATACTTGTTTTTTGTACGCCCAAACTGAAAAACCCGTTACTGTTATAGGTGGTTTTCAGCAATGGCATAAAGCCGGAAGAATTGTAAAAAAAGGAGAAAAATCACTTCTTATTTTCGTCCCTTCTCAGAGAAGTAATGAAGGAAAGGAAGCTGCTGGAGATGATGACATTTTCTTTTTTACCGCCAATGTTTTTGATATAACTCAAACGGAAGTTGTAAACGAATGATCTTTGTAATGGCTGATGAAAAAATAAACTCTACTTTCTGCGGTTCGGCGGAGTTCTCAGAGCCTACTCAGAAAGTCATCAGCCATTTTATTTTGATCTAAATTTTTCATAGTTTTCACTATCAAAAAATTCAAAACCGGATGAATGCAAAATTAAATATCGAGAAATTATCAGAAGTTTTTATCGGGACGGTATCCGTGAATTTTCTTTATGGTAGCTTCTCAAAATTAGTATCGACTGTGTCCATACAAAAGTCCATACAAACTCCATACACAAAAAAGCGAAAATCATCGGGAATCATAGAAGGTTTAAAAGCAAAAAAGCCCGAATACGTTTAATATTCGAGCCTTTTCTTGTGCACCCGTGGAGAGTCGAACTCCAAACCTTCTGATCCGTAGTCAGATGCTCTATCCAATTAAGCTACGGGTGCGGTTTGTTTGATTTTTTACAAGTTTTTCACTTCGTTGGGTTACGAAGTTGTAGAATTTTGCAACCGAAATTTAATTGAATTTTCCCTGACCTCCAAGAATCTTTGCTGTTATCCCCATTTTTTGCTTAATAAATTTCGAGAAATTGCCTTTAGTAAAGGATAGCCACGTAAATCAACTATCCTTCACTAAAGTTCAGACCAAATTAAAGTTCGTATCCTTTTATTACTTCTTTATCAATAGTAAAAATGAACTTTTCATTCGGTGCAATTACAAAAATCGGACGCTTTACCTCTTTTGCCTGCCAGCGTGTGGCTCCCGTTTTGATATCAACAGATGTTAATTTTCTTTCAACACAATAAACTAATTTTTCACCAATTATGTGAGGCATGAATTGAACATTATCCTGATCGTATTCCCATTCATGTTTCCAGGTTAGTTTTCCATCCGCCGCATTAAGTAGCCCTATTCCTTCTGTTCCCATAACAAAAATTGATTTTTGGTCATAAACCACACGAAGACACTTTTTGGCAGCGGCACCCCAGATCGTGAACAAACCATTATACTCGCAAGAAGCATCTGCCTGCTCCAACGCGGAAATATATTTACTGTATTCTTTTCCGCCGTAGGTGTAATAAGTATATTCTGCGCCATAACCGATACTTCCGATAGGCCATTCATCTATCGCATAAGTTTTTTTATATGGCATTTTCCCAAGATCGTTTTTGCTCAAATTAATTGTGAAATCAAATTTCCCTCCGTCCGCTTTCATTTGTAGCGCGTAGATATTTTCTTCATCACCAAAGTAGAGATGTTTAGTTGCGGCATCATAGTTATTTCTCAATGAAAAATTCGGAGTTAAAAAACTCGGGTCTGTCTCAGTTTCAATTCGCCAGAGAAGTTTTCCCGAAGCACAATCGTAAGCGGCAAAACCATAGGGTGTTTCATCCCATTTGTTTTGAATTTTCATCCCAACGCCATCAAAAAATATTGCCGGAGGAACCATATCGATGGTGAATTTTTTTTCTCCCATCTTAACATAAAGTACATTATCAACAACCATCCCCTCGCGCGGAATAGCTTTAATGGTTCCGTTATTCACCCACAATCTTTTTTTGGCTTTTAAATCGTATGCTGCAATATTTTCATTACCGACAACATAGGCAATATTTCCATCGATGAAGGGCATCATATCTGCATAACGAACTGCTCCTCCGGCGGTTATTGAATAATCGCTTAAACGTAAATAATCTTTAAAATGAATTTCGCCCGTCTTGGGATTTATTATGGAAATTCCGTCACCACCTTTTTCTTTCGTATCAGGATTACATAACGAATTGATTGACAACGTGCCGAAGACAATGTTTCCATCGTACTCAAGCGTAACATAATTGAAACCAATATTTTCCCATCCAAGATTATTTTCAACTTTTAACGTTTTCATTATGCCACCAAATAAAGACTTTGCCCAATCTGCTGTGCCGTAAGGAGTTGTTCCCAAAGAAGTTGTTCTGTAAATAACTTTTCCGGTTAAGGCATTTATGCGCATCAAATAAACATTAGCGCCTCCCTCAGCAACAGAAGTACTTGTGTAAGTTAGCAGTATATCATTTCCATCAACCTTTAAATAACGGTGGGCATAACCGGCAAAATCTTTATCATCCTTCTGCGATTGCCAAAGTACTTTTCCTTCAGCAAGATCAATTGCCAGCATACCGTTTTTTAATCCTGCGAATAAATAATCTTTGTTTGCAACTTTCATTATTTCAAAAGTTCTGAAATCATCAGCGCCTACTTTAACTTCGGTTAATTTGCCCGTTTCTTCATCAAAGAAAAAAGTATTTTCTTCACCAAGAATTACACAACCCCTGTCGGTGTTATAGATGACTTCTTTATCTGCATCAAAACTTGCCTTGCTCTTGAATATTTCTTGATTTGCAACAACATCAATGACCGCCAAAGCTCCATCTAAGCAAAAAATCAGATAACGTTCATCATTAGAAATGTAACTCCACCGCCGACCTTTTTCAGCTAAATCATATTCAACTTCATAATCATCAGCCAGAAAAACTCTGCTTCCCGATTTCATATCAAACAATCCAACAGCTTCAGAATAAAAGAGGACGACAAAACGGTTTTGCTTTTTCAACACCTTCCAATTCCATGCGTCGAATTGATAAAGTTTCTGGTTGTATCCAAACTCTTGTCGCCATAATTCATTGCCGTTTTGAAGATCAATCCCTATATGAATTCCGCCAAACCGTAGGACGGTGATATCTCCAATCATAAAAAGATTGACAAAATCTTTTTGCTCCACATCCGGGTATTCTTTCTCCCAAGCTAATTTTCCAGTGAGGGCATTGTAGGCTTGAACTTTATCATCTGCGCTTACCAGATAATAATTCCCGGCTATTTGATGGACTCCTTCTTTCTCGTAGTCATCAATCTCAAGCGCGTATTTTTTTTCCCCTTTAACTGCGTCGTATAAATAAATATTTTCAGCGCATTGCAAAAAAAGCTGATTCCCTTTATCGAGGAAGTAGTAACTCTCTATCGGTGAATCAAGTTCGAGGCTCCATTTAGGGACTTGTTGTGCGGCAAGAATGTAACAGAAGCACAAAAAGAAAAAAAGTAGTTTTTTAGCATTCATTTTGAATACTCCTTTTTTTATGTGATTTGATCTTACGTTGCTTACGACAATCTAATGGTATTTTGGCATGCTTGAACCGGAGCCAAGAAGAACTGTATTGATCGTGGGGAATTGTAGAGGGGAAAAATGTGGAGAGAAAGTATTCCTCAGATAATGGAACAATAAAATGAACATATTTTACGAGTGAAAATTATCGAGAAAAAAATCAGTTTACAACAAAATTATAATTGATTCAAATTTATAAAATGAACTCAACTACCCGTTAGGAAAAAAACTTTATGGATACGATTTCAGTTTCAATCCTTCAATAAATCTAAAATCTTTCTGATTCTTTGTTAAGAGCATAGCTTGATGAGCAATAGAAGTAGCTGCAATAAAAGCATCGGCTATAAGCAATCCGTGGCTTAGTCGGTAGATTTTCAATAGCCTGATCGCTATATCATTTATTTCATCATCAATTTTTATTAATTCAAATCTACAAAGAAACTTATCAACTATCCGCAACTCAGATTTGTTTCTAATTAATTCCATTTTTGTAATTGTACTAATTCCGAGTGAATGATTTTGCTCTTCTTTGATTAAACGATTTACAGCAGTTAAAATGTTTTTGCTTACATCTATCAAAATATCGGTATCCACCAAAAGCAAGTTATTCACCCTGGTTTCTCCATTCCGATGATCGTAATTGTTTTAACCATAAATCGCTATTCTCAAAATCTTTTCTATCCCTCCACATCCCTACAAATTTTTCTTCTTTAAAATTTGTTTTTTTAGGTTGCTTAGGTGAAGGCTTTGAGTAACTGGTCTGTAAAAATTCTATAAAACTAAGCACTTGTTTTTTTGCCTCTAAGGGTAGAGTTTCAATTTTACTAAGAATATATTCACTGCTCATTTCTTGCTCACTTTTAATAATTCATTTTCTTTCAAAGCCAAATTAATTGTTTCCATCACGAGTTGCAAAGGAGAAAAATAATCTTATACTTTCTATTTTGCTTTATTTTGCCCCATACTGGATAATCTTCAAACCATATTTAGCACGGAGTTCGTCTATTGAATTCAACATCCGTTTTTCTTTTTCTTCTTTTCCATCAAACAAATTTTCTTGCTCATAAGAACTGTAGAAATTAGTAAGTTGAACGCCGATAAGCCGTATCGAGACGCGCCTCTTGTAAGCATTTCTAAATAAATCCACTACCGCATTATAGATAATTTTATCACTACTTGTAGGTTCTTTTATAGTTTGAGCACGGGTTAATGTGATAAAATCGGAGTAACGGAGTTTCAATGTGATGGTCTTTGTCATCCACCCTTTTTTGCGGAGTGAGTTTGCGACATCTTCGACTAGATGGAAAAGTATATTTTCAATTTCTTGATGATCGGAAATATCTTTTTGAAACGTCTCTTCCCTGCCGATACTTTTTCTCTCCCGTTCAACGGTAAGAAACTCACTTCCTTTACCTTGTGCGTGTTCATAAATCGCTATACCATATTTACCAAAGAGTGTAGTGAAATAATCGCTTGAAGCATCAGTGATATCTTTAATTATTCTAAATCCGCGTGCATTCAATTGCTTTGTGGCAACTCTGCCTATTCCCGGCATAGTTTCAATTGGAAGTGGCGCAAGGAATTCTTGTTCTTGTCCCGCAACAACATAAGTTATTCCTTCCGGTTTTGCATAGTCTGAACTTATTTTTGCCACATACTTGTTTGAAGCGATCCCGATTGAACAAGGCAGAGAAAGTTCTTTTTTTATTTCAGCTTGAAGAAGCGAAGCAAAGTAGTAAGGGTTTCCGTAAATTTTTTCACATCCGGAAAAGTCCATATAAAACTCATCGATCGAAGCTTGTTCCATTACAGGTGCGTAACGCTCTAAAATATTTTTTACCGCTTTGGAATAACGAGAATATTCTTTCCCGTGTCCGTGCAGATAAATGCCTTTGGGACAAAGCCGAAACGCATCGCGAATGGGCATTCCGGAACGAAGTCCAAACGCTCTTGCTTCGTATGAACAAGCCGCAACAACACCTCTGCCGTGCGGATCGCCACCAACAATAACCGGCTTCCCTTTAAGCGAAGGATCAAGTATCCGTTCTACAGAAACGAAGAAAGCGTCTAAATCAAGATGAAAGATTGTGGGCATAAATCAGTTGAAAGTAGAAAGTGAAAAGTAGAAAGTGAAACAATTCCGCATCACGCCGAGGCGTGACGCTACACAAATAAATCCCGATGAATCGGTATAGAATTTTCCATCATCATCGTTTACGATGATTTTTTCAATCAGCGATACCGTTTACGGTATCGCGGTTTAACCACCGGTATAATGAAACACCAGACTACATTAACATATTAGTGTCCCTACAATATCGCATTCCGGTAAACCGGAACACTGCACAAACAAATCCCGATAAATCGGGATGGGATTTCCATCATTCCGATTTATCGGGATGATTTTTTTGCCCGGCGATACCGTTTACGGTATCGCTGATTTATAAATGCTGATTACACATTATCTGTGGTATCATCTGTAAATGTTTCCATCGCAGCATTTATTTTTCCGGTTTGATGATGTTTTTTCTGATTATTTATGTATTGCACTATACGCGGGAGATCCTTTTCAGAAAAAGATAAGACGCCAAATCCCTCCTGCCAGGCAAAATCTTTTGTTACCTGAAGTTCTTTATTTAGAAAATAAGAAGCGCTCCCTTTCAGTTTGCCGATAATATCACTAACCGATTCAGCCGGAGGAATAGATATAGCTAAATGGATGTGGTTAGTTGTTCCGTTACAACTGTGAATTTCACAATGGAACCGTTTAGCCTTGTTCAACAAAAACGGAAAAAGGTATTGCTCTATTTTATCCGAGATTATTTCTTCTCGTCTATACGTTGTCCAAATAACATGATAAAACAATTTATAAAAAACCTTACCCATGTTTTCCTCAATATTTCTTGTGAATTCCGCATCACGCCAAGGCGTTACGCAGCACGAATAAATCCCAATAAATCGGGATAGTTCCCTTATCATCGTTTACGATGATTTTTTCGATTAGCGATACCGTTTACGGTATCGCGGTTTATTACACCAGGTTATGATAATATGTTCGTTTTCCATAACTCCGCATTCCGGTAAACCGGAACGCTACACAAACAAATCCCGATAAATCGGGATGGAATTTTCATCATCCCGATTTATCGGTATGATTTTTTTGCCCAGCGATACCGTTTACGGTATCGCTGATTACACAACACAAATTTGTACGAATTCATCATTCCTTTTTTCCATCATCAACCTTTATCCATCAACCATCTAAAGCAACTTTCCTTTTAATTCGCTTTGACTTTCATGCTTCTTTCCCTTAGTTTTGTAGTGAGTCGAGAAGCTGACTAAGTACGGACTTAATAGTTAGCGGAAGAGGGCTGGTGAACCCGTTTTTCACATCAGTCCGAAACGCTCAAAAAATTGCTCTCTCATTCATTTGGGAGAGCATTTTTTTTGTATCAATTTGTTTTCGAAATTATTTTCATCAGTTTTTTCTTTGCTTCTACTCAAATAACTTTATGCTGGTTGCTTTGTTCATAATTTAGCTCTGTTTGTTTTTATAATTACCATGTAACGATAACCGGATTTTACAAACTATTTAAAAGCAATCCAAAGGTTAACAAAAGTTGCAACAGTAACTAGAAATGTCATCATTGTAATCCATTTTGTGTAACGTAACATTGCTTCATTTTGCCTTTCAAATTTACGCCTTGACAATTCATCAAGATAATATGAAATGCCAGGTTCGACATGGATGGCAATCTTATCGTGTTCTTGTATCAATTGTTCATCGGTTATCGAACGAAGTGTTTCTATTGTTGGTAATGACATCTTTTAACCTCATTAGTTGTTATTTACTATAGTGGCATTAAGCGGTGCTACAATGTTACTGCTTCTACTTAGTTGGGTTATTGATTATTTAACTCACTTACTAAAATACCGAACAATAAAACTCAACAATAACTGCAAAACTACTGACTGGCTACAGCGTGTTGCTTTAGATTCGGGTTATAGCGCTTTTACGATTTTATCTATTATAAATTGATAATCTCTCAATACCATTTCATTATAAGAAGAATAAAGATCGATAAGTTTCTGAGTTTTATTTGGTTTAATAAACTTAAGAATTTCGTAGTTTTGAATTAAATCAAGTTGTGCAACATTAATCAAATTAGTTAGAACTAACACAATGTTTGGTGAAAGTTGCCCTTTATAATTGGATAAAAAATTTTCTGTAAGGATCCCAGTTTCACAATGAATATAAATGCTTGCAGATTTGTAGATACTTAAATATATCTGACTGAGTTTTATACTTTGAATCGGATCATTTTTATCTACGAGTTTATCCCGCTTAATACACATATCGTATTTCTTAAGATTTGTCCAATTACTTTTAAGTTGGTCTTTATCAAAATCAAAACTTGGATCAAGACTTCTTTCATTAAAAAAGGTTTTAAGTTTAACAAGCTCAATATCATCCTTGAATATTTTTTCCATAAATCCGTACAAAGTTGGATCAATATTTTTTATTGCTTGAGAATAACGATAATCTGTTCTATTTATATCGGAAATGAATGGGTCAAAACCTTCTTTTTTATCAGAGTTTATTAAATAAGAAGATACGATAACCTGTTCAAATCGTATTCTTAAAAGCGCAAACGCTTCAATTGGTTGAGCAAAAGTAGTTAACAATCTAACTGACAAACTGGCATTTAATGAATGATACATTAAAAGAGATAGAACACCTGCTTCAAGAGTTCCCCAATCTGCTGGTGAATTTCCTCCTAGTTCACTTGCTAAAATAAATGTTTGCTCAGAAACATTTAAATACTCTTTAAGTTCTGGAACCGCATCAATCAAAGGCCCATATGTTTGTCTAAGTTTCATAAAATATCTACTCGCTATAACAGTATTATTTTAAGCCGTCACCCACCCAAAATAAGTATCAAAATATAATAACAGCTCATAAAAATTCTTATACTATAAATAAAAAAGAGTTTTTAGTTAAAAATTTTATTCGTAAGAATAATTTCATCTATACAAACTTGCCTTTACATTTTCTAATCCTTAATACACCGAATACTAAAACCGTAGTCCTTTTTGATAGTATTAAAGTTATTGATACTACCAATATTATAGGTAATGTGTAAGTAGTAAGCGTGAGTTGTCTCGTTTTCTGTAGAACTCCAAAAATCAGTGTAGCCTCCTAAATCATAAAAGTTTCCATTGGTGCGATACCCAGCAAACAACCCAGAAAAACCGCTTGTATTAGTGCCCATTCCTTGTCCAACTGCTTCTAATGCATAGGCATCATTTTTTACTGTTGACTTTAATGTATCAAACTCAATATGCGTTGGTATGTGCCAACTGGTTGGACAAATACCTTTAGTGCCAACAGCGGTGCGATATGCCATCGCTTCACCCCATTGGTAGAGTCCGCCATATTTACTACAATTTGATGTGTCATTATCATAACAATATTTTTCTATAGTTCCGTTATCCATTTGAATTGCACTTCCCAGTATCATCGTTCCTAAATCAATATTCTCTCTCAACCAGCATTGAGAACCAACTTCTACAGTATGATAAGTTTTTTCTGCATAAAAGACTGTTTTTAGACCTTCACATACACCAGATGTATTAAATGACCAACTTACCCCCCAAGAAGAATTCCCTACATTGTTTACCGCCATTACTCGCCAATAATATCTTGTAGAAATTGTTAAACCAGTTATCTGTTTATTTGTGGTTGCGGTATTTTGGTTAAAAACAAAACTTGTAAAAGAGCTATTATTTGAGACTTGCAGAATATAACTCGTTGCTCCAATGCTTGCACTCCATGTCAGTGTTGGTGAATGCACTACGTCTACAGCACCGTCAGTCGGAGACAAAAGAATAGGGAATTGTGGTATAGTGCCAGTTGTAAAAGACCAAGTTTCTGACCAACCTTTTGTGCCAAAATTATTCGCTGCACTAACCCGCCAATAATATTTTATCGCTCCGCTTAAATCGGTGACTTGCTGTAAGGTTGCATTTAATGAATCTTCATCAAAAACAAAACTTGTAAATGAACTATTTGTTGAGATTTGCAAAGTATATTTGCTTGCATTTATTACGGCATTCCATCTTAAAACGGGAGAAAGTTTTTGGTCAATCGCGCCGTTTGCGGGTAAAGATAATTGAGGAACAAAAGCAGCTTCGCCTGTTGTTGTAAAACTCCACACCTTAGACCAGTCGGAGGTTCCGGCGCTATTCGTTGCGCTTACTCTCCAGTAATAAACCGCTAAATAATTAAGGTCGGGGACTTGTTGGGTTGTTGTGGTAATATCGCTTTTATTAAACACAAAACTTGAGAATGAACTGCTTGCGGAAACTTGTAACGTATAACTTTTCGCTCCGTTGCTTTCTTTCCATGTTAAAACAACCGGAACTGCAATATTAGAGGATGTATCTGTTGGTGAAGCTAATGTTGGCTGTGTGGGAACCGTATCTGTATTAACGGGATTGCTTGCATCTTTTTTACACGATGTAAACATTAGAAGAGAAACCAGTAGAAAATAAACTAACTTTTTCATATACCACCTTTATTTTACGTTCAAAACTTAAACAATTTTTTTTAATTCCGCACCACGCCTCGGCGTGACGCTGTTCTATTTTTTACCAATTTCTTTCATCTTCTTCTGTGCCAACTGTTTTGCGTTCTGGCTGCTTAGAACTTTTTTCCCGGTCTTTTCTTCAATCTCTTTTCTTGTATTGCCGGCGATAGTTCCGCCTTGTTTTGCAATTGTCCGGCTGTCCTCAAATGTTTTAGGATTCTTCTCTTTTGAAATTTCAGTTGTTGTAGCTTCCGCAAGCATATTAAGCACCAACTCCAAATTGGTCATATTATCCCGCAGATTTTCTTTTTTAAGGTCTTTGAATTCTTTGTACCGTTTTGTAGTAAACCCGCTCCATGCTTTTGTAATTTCATCGGTAAGTATTGCAAAACCTTCTCCTTTTTTTACACCGCGGTCTTCCCATTCATCGGTAAGTTCTTTTCGCACCTCAATGCTTTTTAGCCGTTGATTTATCCATTCCTTCGAGTAACCTTTTCGCAAATAGGTTTCCATTAGCCGGTCAATCCCTTTTTCGGGGTCTTCAATTTCATCAATTCTTTCGCTCCCAACACGGGCAAGCCAAAGCTTAAATGGTTCTGCCTTTGGTGATGGGACGGATTGGATAAGCCTGAATAATTGTTCAACATCAGCTACATCCGTTTTGTAAAACTTACCATCTTTTGATACCATTTTCAGTTGGTTACAATTTGTAACCAACTCACTTCCTTCTTTCTTTAACCTATTTTTCAGCACTTTCCAATAATTATTAGGATTTTCGCTTTCGGACAATACTCCTACAACATCTACTATCGAGAAATACCATTTCTCTTCGTCTCCATTCCAAGCTGAACGGATTTGTTTCGAATCAAATAATTTTATGCTGGTTTCTTTGTTCATTGTTTAACTCAGTTTGTTACTTTATTAACTCCGCACTACACCTCGGCGTGATGCTACACGAATAAATTCCGATAAATCGGGATGATTTATTGTTCAGCGCCACGCTTTAACGTGACGCTGATTTACACATCGGAAGATTGCAATTACCCTTTAACTTTTTCGTACTCGGCAATTGCCATTGTGTTGAGTTCGTTTTTCAGCTCTTTGGGAATTACAACTTTATCGTAATACTTCCCGTCTTTGCTTTTCTCCTGCGGTGAACTTACAAACAAACCGTTTGAGCCATCCACTAAAGTGAATCCCTTTATTTCAATTCCTTCTCCGGTAACAAGATCAAAAAATGCTCTTGTTTTGTTTGTTCCGTTGTACGGATTGAGTCTTGAAATTTTCATATGAACCTCCATTAAATATTGGTTGTGATGTTATTTATAACTTTTGGGGAAAGAACTCATGAATAGAAACCCCGACAGGAAAAACAGTAGTGATGGTTTTCTTTTACAGAGATTATTATCTATCCCTATAAGTTTGTTGCTAAAATAAAGTTCTTTTTTATAAAAGGCAAGATTTTTTTAGTTCGTTCATCAAAAAAATTTGCAGTGATGCAGCGCTATTCTTTGTTCCTAACGTAAATGAGTTTAAATCTCCCCTTTTGATTTTCGCGCTGTTCAATTTCAAATCTATCAATTGACTTGATAAGTGGAGTAAGTTTTTGAAATCCATAATTTCGTGAATCAAAATTCGGTTGTTTTTTTTGTAAAAGATTTCCGACATCTCCTAAAAAAGCCCAACCTTCTTCATCAGCTAAATCGGATACAGTCGAAGCGATTAGTTTAATTACTTTTGGAGTAATTTTGTCCACTTCATTTCTCTTTGGAGTTTCTCCCTTTGTTATAGCAACTTCACCGCTGTCGGCTGGTTCTTTAGTTTGATTTTTTAGAATTTCTAAATAAATAAATTTATCGCAAGCAACAATAAATGGCAAGGGAGTTTTCTTCTCGCCGATACCAAAAACTTTCATTCCCGCTTCTCTTAACCTCGTTGCCAACCTTGTAAAATCGCTATCACTTGAAGCTAAGCAAAATCCATTAACTTTTTCTGAGTACAAAATATCCATCGCATCAATGATCATGGCTGAGTCAGTAGCATTTTTCCCGGTAGTGTAACCGTACTGTTGAATCGGGGTGATGGCGCTTTCCAACAAAATATTTTTCCATTTTGAAAGACTCGGTTTCGTCCAATCGCCATAAATTCTTTTGATAGTAGGATTGCCGTACTTTGCAATTTCTTCCATCATCTCTTTTATATAAGCTGAGGGGATATTGTCTCCATCAATCAACACAGCAAGTTTTAAATCCGGTTCCATTTGTTTCTCCGATGTTATTCAAAGAATAAGTACATGAAGTTTTAAATTAAGGTGTCAATCACTTTTCAAACCACGTATAAACTTCAACTACAACTTAACCAACAAACATAGTTTTAGCAATAAGTAATGCTGTTTTCATATTGACAGTCCATAAGAAGCATTCGAATTTTAAAACTCTTAATCATAATCTTAAGCTTTTTCTTAATCCGATTAAGAAACTTAAGAAAGAGTAAGAATAAGAATAATATTAAGATGCTTTTTCATATTAATTGCTTCATGTATTCAGTATATAATCTGTTTTAAATGATGCTGCATATGCCCAATATAATCGTTGATAAAATAAGCCAATGTTACCGGTTCTGCTTTTGCGACCGGTTGCCATGCAATTTCATCAAGGTTGTGTGAAGGTCTCTGTAACAAAATAATATCACCGGGAATGGCTGCAATTATTCTGCCAAGATGCATGTTAAATTCATACCATAAGTTAAGAAGCGATAGCCAAGGAGCGTCTTCGTAACGTTGGATTTTAACCCAATCATCTTGTTGGTAACCGGAAAAAACTAAATCACTTTTAAATTGCGCTCTTACAAACCGTTGATGATTGTTAGAAGCTGAATCAATCAAATGCCCTAGTATTTCTTTATGCGACCATTTTTCAGGCGAAGATTTCTTTCCGCTTTCTTCTTCGGTTATAACCATTAATTTGTGGAAAGCTGCTTCCGTTGCACTAAGTAATAATCTGCTAAGTTCATCTGATTTCATTTCATTAACTCCATAAAGATTTTGTTGCTTCAAAATAAACTGGATTTCATTTTCTGAACGGTAATTCCTAGCATGTTCATGAACTCATTCGCATTTACAACTGCGTTTCCTTGAGGATGATTGTTCATGATGATGTACATCTCTTTCACTTTACAATAAATCGCTTTTACTTTTTGAATTACTTCCGCTAACTCGCCGGGAGAATAACAATAGTTGTAACGCTCGCTTTGCTGTTCGTAAGATTGTTCTTTCCCGAAGTTTGTAAGCGATTTTTTCCACGCATCAACATTTCTACCGTGAAAGCGGAGATACGCTGTTTCATTTGTTACAACGGGTTCAAACGAAATTGCTTTTCCAATTTCCGGCTGATCGATTGTACAAAATGAAATATTTAAAGCTTTGAAAAAATCATACGCAGATTTATTACTCCACGACGAGTGCCGCACTTCAACAAATTGGTTATAACTAGAAAATACTTCGTTGAGCTGCCTGATATATTCCGCGCTTGAATCATTAAATGAAAATGAATACGGAAACTGGATCAATATTCCGCCAAGACGTTCTGCTTGTACAAGTTTATTTAAATTTTCCGATACTGATTTTATACTTTGTTTATCATATTTACGATTATGTGTAAAATCTTGATGAAGTTTTATCGTGAAAAGAAAATCATCCGCATCTTCAACTTTTCTAATCCAACCTTCAACAATTTTTGGAGAGAGATAGGTATAATATGTTGAATTTACTTCAACACAATTAAAATTTTCGGCATAAAACTGAAGCCAGTCAAAATTATTTGATTGTTGCTTGGGATAAAAATTTGGAACCCAGTCTTTGTAAGACCATCCCGCTGTTCCAATATGAAAAGCCGGTATCACATTCTGCATCTTTCTTTTGCATACATTGAACAATGCAGAACTTTAATAGGGACGCAACTCCAACAGATCACTCTTAATTTTCCATAATCGTTCACGATGATTTTTCAATTAGCGATACCGTTTACGGTATCGCTAATTTAGCATTTTATTTTACCGCTGCCTTAACCTTTGCAATCACATCCTTTGAATAAAGATTGCAAATCCCTTTTTTTGCTGTGGGTTTTATTCCAAGTTCGGTAATTGCTTTCTTTACTTTCGCATCGGATACGGATAATGCTTTTGCAATATTTCCCGCGGTTAGTAAATCGGTTTGTTCTGCTTTCATGAGAATAACTCCTTTTGTATGTTGGTTTTTTCTAAAAGTTCCGAAACATTTGTTCTAAAAATATTTACTTCACAGGTAAAGTTAAGGCTTCACCAAATAATAGAGGTGAGTTTTTTACGGAAACATTTTCCTTACTCTTTGTTTTCCCTTTTTATTACTTACAACTGTAAATCCTTCTTTTTCAAAGAGCGAAAAAGTCCCAGTCCAAACGAAAGCGGCGGGTAATTCTTTTTCCAATTTGACGGGATAGCCTTCAATAATTTTTACTCCGCGTTGGTGTAAAGACTTCATGGAATGCTTTAATAACGCTGCTGCCACACCCTTTCCTCTAAAACCTTTTTTAATAAAAAAGCAAGGTATTGACCAAACATTTTCCGCGTCATCACATTTTAAACTTGGCGCTCTATCCAGTTTAAAATACTCAACTCTTTTATCGAAAGAGCACCAGCCGATAACTTCATCACCGGAAAAAGCAAGTGCACCGTGTGCTAGACCGGAAGTAATTAATTTCTTAAAACGTTTCTTTGACTCGATTCCTTTTATGTCTTCCCATTTTTCATTTTTTGCTACACGCCAACTCATACACCAACAGCCGCCGCAAGCTCCGTTATTGCCAAAAAGTTCTTCAATATGTTTCCACGAATCGGGAGTTACATTAATAGTTGTTATCTTCATTTTATTCTTCCCCGCTAATCGTTATCACAATGCTTCTCGCACCACCATAATTACGATGCTCACAAAGATAAATGCCTTGCCAGGTCCCAAGATTTAATCTGCCTTTTGTAATGGGAATTGTTACCGATGAGCCAAGCAGCGACGCTTTAATATGCGCCGGCATATCATCTGCTCCTTCGGTTGTGTGAACATAGTGAGGTGCATTTTCAGGAGCAATTTTGTTGAAGTGAGATTCCATATCACTTCGTACATCCGGATCAGCATTTTCATTTAAGGTTAAAGATGCCGAAGTATGTTGAATGAAAACGTGCATCAGTCCGACAGAAATTTTTCTGATCTCCGGAACTTGGTTGAGAATTTCATTCGTAACTAAATGAAATCCTCTTTTCTTTTGCTGAAGTTTTATTTCTTTTTGAAACCACATAGTACTCAACAGTTTAGTTATGTACGGATTAGTATTGAACGCTTGCTTTTATCCCAGCAAATAGCCACCTGCCGGGAAGAAAAACACCGGTAAAATCTTTGTATGATTTATTAAATAAATTTGTCGCTTTTAGAAATACATTAAAATTGGCGAAAGATTTTTTCATCTGTATATCAACAAGAAAATTTTTATCGCCGGTAATTCTATTTTCGTAACGAAGCATCCACGTTTGTATTATATTGAAAAACAATTCGTTCGAAATTCCCACAACAAGTTGATGCCTCAAATGATCAAGCACGTAACGCGATTGAAAATTCTCTCTATTTAGTGAAGCAACTACATTCAAATAAGTATAACCGATGGTTATTTTTTTAATCATTTGCAGAGAAATATCTGCCGTATTTAGTTCTGTATTACCTTCAAAGCCGCTTGTGATTACATTAACAATGTTGTATGAATGCCACACAGAATCCGTTGCAGCTTTTCCCCAATCTATGCTATTGTTTCCGTTTCTTTTAAATAAACTGAACGAAGCCGAAAATTTTTCTTCCACAAAATGCATTCCTACTTCGTAGTTTGAACTTTCTTCATATTGCAGATTGGAATTCCCTTTCTGCGTTCCATTCTTCGGCGTTACAAAATAGTTATAATAAAGTTCTGTAAAGCTCGGCAGGCGAAAAGCTTTTCCGTACGAAGCATAAATACGTGCCGCAGGAAATAAATTGTAACCGAAACTTACACCTGGCCAAAACTTCCATCCGATATTTGCATAGTTGTAAGCAAAGAATCCCATCGCTGCATTAAAAATTTTGTATCCAATTTTCTGTTCGGCAAATATTCCTTTTTGTTCGCGCGAATGATCTCCCAAATTTGAACTAGCAATCACATCTCTTTTATATTCCACACCAAAAGCAGTTGTTCCAATTTCTGTTTTAAATGCTGCCTGCACTTCTGCTCCATACACATTTGTTTGGTGCACATTTCGGTAAAACGAAGGGTTCAAATAATTTAAAAAATATTCGTCGTCATTTCTTCGCCAAAAAAATTTAGGGGTAACAACAAGTTTCGCCACATTAAATTCCCCCACAGCACTTGCCAACTTTGTTCTGGTATGTTCCCACTGATCAGGATATTTATCAGAATAAAAACTATTAGCTCCGAATTCTTTATCATCATACCCAAAGGAAAAATTAACAAACTGCCCATCAAACAAAATGGAAGAACGGTAGGAAGCATTTACTTCATCAAAGTTTGTATTGTGCCGATAACCGTCACTCTTTATTTTTGAAAAAGAAAAATGATTATTCATAGAGCTGAATCCAAAACTACCCGATAACTCTGCATCATAAAATCCGTGTTCGCCGCCGGTAATCTGAACTGCAGCACTTTTTCCATTTTCTTTTTTTGTGATGATATTAATAACCCCGCCAAATGCATTTGGACCGAAGGAACTTGAACCATCACCTTTCACTATTTCAATTCGCTCAATTTGGTCCAATGAAAGAGGAAGATTTAAATTATGGTGCGCCGTTTGCGGATCACTAACTTTAATGCCGTCGATCATGATTAACGTTTGTTCAAATGTTCCACCGCGAATGCTCACATCAGCTTGCACACCCTCAACACCACGCTGTTTAATATCAACTCCGGTAACATACTGAAGTAAATCTTGCACACTGTTTACCGGTGCGGCAGCTATATCTTCCGGTTTAATAATTTGAATGTTTCTTGTAGTCTCTGAAAGTTTGCTTGTGGTTCTTCCCGCCGTTACCACAATTTCATTAAGATTATAAACTTTTTCCTGAGGAACGAGAGCGCATGCAAAAAAGAAAAAAAGGAAAAGTGTACTGGAAACATGTTTGAAAGAACTAAATTTTTGTTGCATACTATTTTTTAATGGTGAATTTATCAATAATTTTTATTCCCGAACCAAGTTTGTCGTTTGTTTTTTCTTTCGGAAATGCACCATATGTTGTTACGTCAACTTTATTCTTTTTTACATCGAAAACAACATACTCAAACGCGCGCATTCCTACAAAATCCCTTGAAGCCTGGGAATTTTCTCCGGGACCATAAAAATAATTTAATGTTTGATAATACGGAATGGCTTCCTCATAAGTAAATTCCTGTTCGGGATTTTTCGGTTCATCATGCTTGGGATTAAAATAATAAAGTGGCGCGCCTGAACTTCCGGCCACAATTTGATAAATACCGTCAACCGATTCTCTTCCATAAAGATGTTCGTGCCCACAAATATATGCTGTAACTTTGTATGTTTTAAGAATCCGTAAAAATTCATTCCGCTGATTGAGATACCATTGCCTGGTAGAATCTAATGGAAGTTTTAACTTCAACCCGAGATTTGGCAAACCATCACGCAAATGTCCGCCAACAGGAAAAGCAGGCTCATGGCTTACTACAAAAATGTCGCTTACTTCTCTTTCTCTTGCTTCCTTAAGGTCATTCTCAAGCCAATCTAAATTTTTAATATAGTGCCAATCGCGTTTGTCGTCGATTGCGTCATTCGGGTTGCCGTAATACCAGCGGTCTGAGGTAACAAATACAAAATGGTGTTTCTCATAATCAAAAGAATAAGAAATTCCCTTTTCATCTGTAGGCCCATTCAAAAAGACATCCGGGAAAATCTTCCGAAAATTTTCTTCGTCTTTCGGATGCTGGACTTCATGATTCCCAACAACTACCCAAATTTTTGGCCAAACCATTTTGGGATTACGATAAATCGGAGACATTACCTCTTTCCAATGTAAAAGCTCTTTAACGGTCTGATCCGGATTTGTTTTGCTCCCATCAACTAAATCTCCTGCAAAAACAACAAACTTTGCATCCGGTTGATTATTGAGCATGTGCTCCACAAGTGCGGAAAGGACTTTTTTGTTTACTCCTTCATCGCTACCTCGGCTATCTGACATTGCAATAAATTTTAAATTTTGTGGGATTAAAATTCCGTAGAACACTAAAACTACAAAAATATTTTTAATTAGATGTTTAATCATAACTGCCTTTAACTAAATAAATTAACATGAATTACATAAGCTTTTTAATTGTCTAATATTTTCTTTCCCATCGTACGGTATATCCCCACAACCGAACCTACAATTTTGAATTTTGGATCATTAATCTCAATGACAATCGGTTTGTATTCCGAATTTTCAGAATGAAGCTCAATGCTCCCGTTTTTAATGCAAAATCTTTTTACTACTGCGGCATCCTCTAAAATTGCAACCACAATCTGTCCGTTTACAAGTTCGGCATCAGGCTTTACAATAACTACATCTCCGCTAAAAATATAGGCATCTTTTAAGCTATCGCCTTTAACGCGCAGCAGAAAAGATTGAGAAGGCATTTTCACAATAGTCGGTAATTGGATGGTGTCAATTGTGTCCGGATAAATTGTCAGTGGATTTCCCGCCGCCACCTCACCCATTATAGGGCGAGATATGAAATACAGTTCTTCCGAAGTAATTTCAATACTGCGGGAAAGTTTTGGTTTTTTCTTTATATATCCTTTCCTTTCGATCGCCTGCAGATGTTGTTGAACAGTTGCCCGATTTTTATAGCCAAAATGGAGAGCAATTTCTGCTAAAGAAGGCGGAATTCTTTTTCCCACTTTTTGTTCAATCAGGAAATTCAATATTTTGTTCTGAATTTCAGTTAGTTCTTTTGACATAGACACACTTCCGTTTGGTGAATTCCAATTGTTCACAAAAATAAATACCATACATTTGTATGGTACAATTTATTCTGTAGAGGAATACAAATCAAGGGATTTTCTTAGTTGTGAATAAAATTATTGCAATAAAGTGGAAAAAACATCAAACTCTTTAAAAATAATTTTGAGAAAAATCTTTTGTAATTTATTACTTTTAAGAGAGATACGGAAAAGAGCGGGTTATTTGAGGAAGATTTTTTCTAAAGCCTCAATCATTTTTTCGCGAAAGATGGGCTTTGAAATAAATTCGTTAAATCCCGCAGCAATAAATTTATCTTTGTCCCCAGGAAGAACATAAGCCGTTACCGCAATAATTGGAAGTGATTTAAATCCTGGCATTTGATGAATCATTTTAAGCGCATCTAAACCATTGTATTCGCCTTGAAGGTTGATATCCATAACTATGAAATCGAAACTCTGGCTAGTAATAAGCGGTAAAGCTTCTTCAAAACTTACAGCAAATTTAATTTCTCCTAATTCTTTCATCTGAACTTTGAATAGAATTTGCGAATCAACCTGATCTTCAATGTAAAGACAAGAAAGTTTTTGAAGTTCCAATACTTTTTGAACACGAGGAGCTTCTTTGAATTCTTCTACTAAAGTTCTTCTAAGATTTATAGGAATCTCTACAGTCTGGTGCGATGGTGGCGGTGGGATCACCTTCTCAAATTCTTCACTGACAATTGTCGCCCTGCTTCGGCTGAACGGTGTTTGTTGGGTTGGTTTTTCTTCTCTTATTTGCGAAGTTCTTGATACTACTTCTTGAGTAGTAGGTTTTATTTCAACAGTTTGTTTTAGTGGAAAGATAAATCCAATTTCATAAGGTTCAATTCCCTTTCTAATAATTTCGATTTTACAATTTAATGTTTGTGTCAGTTCACGCAACGTTAAAATAGCAAAACGTGAAACCCCGTAAGCGCGGATAAGAGAAACGTCGCTATTTTGTATTAAAACCGGTTCAAGTGCAAAGAGCAATTTTTCCGAAATTTTTGAAAGCTCATCGCGTAGGGAAAAAATAAAATCGTTTTCGTCCGTCTGTTCAATAGAAAAATAGAAATGGTTTTCGTCACTAATTTTGGCACAAATGCTTGCAATTGTACCAAAAAACATTCTATATTTTCGTTCATCGCCCTCAAGCCAAAGCGGGGCTATTTTAGTAATTAAACTGTGTTTTTTGTGGACAGGTTCTTCACTAAATTCTCTTTTAACTTTATCAAAGAGATCAGGCAAAGCAAAAGTAACGGATTGGGGTTCATCTTCCTCTTTCAACAAAGTTGAATACTCTGCAATGGCATTCATCGTTTCCATCAATTCGTGCTGATTTTCCTGAATATAGTTAAGCGCTTCTTTTTGGTCAGTGGTCGGAGAAGGAATGCTCTCTTTTACTTCCTGTAGAAATCCCAGCATCACATTTATCGGTGTAAGAATCTCATGGAAAATAGTTGAAAGTTGTGAAGGTTCTAATCGCTTTCCGGATTTTTTGCCAATCGTTTGGACAACAACTTCTTTTTCTTTTTGTGTTATTTTTATTATGATGGCATAGGAATCTACTATTCCGTTTGTATTTGAGTTAGGAATGGCGGTTATTTCAGCCGGAATAAATACTTTCTGTGCATTTTTAATTTCAACCGGTAATTTAATTGAGTCTGATGATTTAGATGAAAATATCTTTGATGTAATGTTCCCTCGATCGTTATCGCTAAAAAGTGAAATAAGTGAATTTCCAACTAAACTTGTTTTATTGATACCGACATAAAGAACAAGATTTTGATTTACAAATTTTATAAATCCCGAATTATCGGTAACTGCAATTAATTGATCGGCTCCTTCAAAAACGGATTTGTACAGTTTAAATTCATTTTCTTTGTCATAATTACTGGTAATATTTTTAATAATAGTAAAGTGTGCTTCTTTATTTTCATAGGTGAAAACATCTTTAAATATTTCTACCGTAATTGTTGAACCATCTTTCTTTTTATGGTTGAACGGACCCGAGAAAATGTTTTTCTTATCTAATACAGGGGTATCGAGCAGCGTTTGAATATCTTCAGGTGAATATAAATCAGTCAGGTCCATTTGTAAAAATTCTTCATGCGAATACCCATAAAGAGTAATCGCAGCATCGTTTGCTTCAAGAAAACGAAGGTTTTCTGCATCATAAATCAAAATTGGATCCGGTAAAGATTTTATTAATACGTCAAACATTTTTCCTCTGGTTTTAATAAATGCTTCGAAGCTATCAAAAGCATCAAGAAATTCTACAACCAAAAAATAAGCATTTGTTTCAACTTTGTCACTATTTAATTTCTTAATTTTTGCTTGAAGATGACGGATATTTTTCCCGTTTCGAAAGGGAATTGAAATTGATAATTCTTCAGAGTTTGCTTCCATTGCTGCGGTTATTTCTTGCGCAATTGCTTGGGGGAATATTTGACTCAGATGAATATTACTGGAGGAGAATGCATCAAGTCCGGCTAATTCAGAAAAAGGTTTATTTGCTTTTTCAATTCGTGCATTTTCATTAAGGATACAAACCGGGAACAAAATTGAATCTAATAAATCTTGTATTAAATAATTTCCGCTCTGCAAATCGGAGAATTTGTTTTGCGTCATTTCTTTTTGAGCAATTCCTATTTCCGCTATAACCTTATTATCTGCATCTAGTAGTGGAATAACCACCGATTGATAGTCGTGATAATCAGTAAATCCCTTTACCGGAATTCCTTTGATAATTAATGTATTCCCTGTTGTTTTTAGAAAAGATTCCATGGAATTATAAAAATCAAGATTGAATGTCGGAATAAAAATTTCTTCCGGTCTTCCTATGATCTGGGCAACGCTTAATCCGAGTTTGCCGGCAAAATTTTGGTTTACCAACAGATATTTATTTTCGCTGTCTTTCAGCCAGAAAAGTTCTTCAAGTTTGTTGATAGAAACTTGTAGTTTGTTTTTCCCTAAAAAAGTGAATGGATAATTTGATTGGATCTCATGAATGGTATTTATTAATTCAGGATTTGAAAAAGTTTTGGATATTTCTCCCGATGAAATGTTAAAATGAACAGTTTTCCCCTCTCCAATTGCTGCTGGTTCACTTATTTCAAATTGAAGAAAATAATAATCGTTCCCTTCGTTTGGATAATAATTTATTTGGAATTGGAGTTGAAATTCTTGATGGGTATGAAGTCTAAATCTCCCTTTCTTTTCAACGGGGAATACCTCATACTTCAAATTTTCTAAAATATCCTCAATATGGCTAACTTCATGCTTATCAAATATTTCTAAAAAATTTTGGATTTCTTCGGTGAGCAAAAATATTTCGATTGCTTTTTTGTTCCGATAAAGGATATTTCCCTTTTGATCGATCAATAAAAATGCGTTGCCGGTAGAGCCTACCAGCGCCTTTATTAATTCAAGATGTTCTATATTTACCGAAGTCATCACTGTAATTTCTAATTTTTTTTCACTTTGAAGGATTTTTTATCGTGATTACATTTGAGTATCCCGAATAAACGATACCATCAGTTGCTCTAATTCTGTAAGCGTAGGTTATTCCTCCAACGGTAGATGCATCAACAAATTCTGCGATATCCTTATCGGTTACAGCAATCTCTGTAAAATTTAATAGGGCTGCATCACTTGCTCTTTCAACACTAAAATTGACCTCGTTATTTGAATTATCTCGCCATGTCAAATTGATTGTGTTATTTGCGCCATAGTATGTTTGAAGGTTCGATGGAGAATTAATTAATGCAGACTGCACATTGGCGGACACTTCATTTGTGTAACCTGAAAAATTAACGTTATCCGTAACCCGAATTCTATAATAATATGTTAGACCCAATATTACATCCGTATCATCATATTGAGTTTCATCTGCTTGGGCAGAACCAATTATGGAATAAGTTAATGAGGATGCGGATCTTCTCTCAATCAATGTTTGAGTTTCATTTGTGTTGTTGTCGATCCAAACTAATCGGATAGTTTTTGAGTTAAGATTGATTGTCCTAAGATTTTGAGGGACTAGAAGATCATAACCTAGGGTTTTTGCACTCACTTCGGTTGATGTGACAGAATCATCGTTTGATACGGCTTTTATACGGTAGATGTAGTCTGTGCTTGGAACTAGTCCGTAACCCGAATCTTTAAAGGTTGTTTTGTTAAATGGAAGGATTCCAATTTGTTCATAATTAGAGTAAAGTGTTTTCCGTTCAATTTTGAAATAGTTTTCATTATCCGAATTGTCTTGCCAGTTCAAAACAATCTTTCTCGAACCAAAAGCGACAGCAGAGACGTTTGTTGGAGCAACGATTGTTCCACCTGAGGCACCACCGGAATTGGAGATTTCGTTAGATGATGGGGATTCTCCTCGCTCATTAAATGCAACTACTTTGTAGAAATATACAGATAACGGATCAACACTTTCATCATTCGCATTAAAACTTTTTGAACCTACCTCTTTAATGATTGTATAGATTCCAATTGCTTCGGTTTTGCGGTAAATTCTAAAACCATCTACATTTAAATAATCATGTTTCCAGGAAAGGTTTACTATCGTTGCCGAAAGTTTCTGCAGAGCTAATCCGGTCGGTGCTTTTGGAGGGACAATTACTTTGGCAACAAAGAGATTTGTCTGGACGGGGCTGTCTGTAGCTTTCCCGCTTGTATCGAAAACTCGTAAGAAATATTTTAATGTTTTTCTTAGATAAGTTGAATCAATGGTCCAGAGGATTGATGGAGCTGCCGTTGTTCCATCATAATTTACCAATGCTTTAAAAGTACTGTCAACCCACAATTCAACTGCACGAATACCAACATCATCTTTTGCTTCAAAGAGAAATTCATTACTTCCAAGTTGAACCGTATCATTAGTAAGAGGATATTTTGGAGTAATAGTTGGATTTTGCGTATCTCCGGTTGTACTGGAACCGGTAGCCGTAGGAGAAGTGATGGCATCAACGCAGCCATAGTAGAAAAATGAAAAAAACAAAACGATAAATAAAATCTTTTTCATGGTTAGTTTCCTGATAATACTTTTGGTTTATCGTAGTCAATGTAATAAATTCTAGTTTCTCCAGGCGCGAACTCTTTAATTTTAAGATACATCATGTGTGTCGTCGGGTTAAAAGAATATTCCGGTTGTATTGTTCCGATGATTTCAGAAGAGACCTCTAGATTCGTAACAGTCATCTGCAAATCAATTTCAAGCATTATTTCTTTTAATTTTTCCATACCGGGATTACTAATTGAAACAGTAACGCGGGATTCACCACGTGATTCAATACGCATTTCTACTTTATTTTTCTTCACCCACCAATTATAAATTTCATTTCCTGAAGCAACCCACATCTTTTTTGTTTTGATGTATTTTAACAAATCTCTTAAAACTGAGATGTTCTGTGGTTGACATTGGAATTCAGTATGTACTTTGAAAACATACAATCCACCTTCAAATAAAACTCTATCTACATCCTCCTTGTAAGTGTAAAGTTGAAAGTCCTGCTGGGTTAATCCAAAATCACGAATTACTTCATAGTCATCTCTGGCTGTTTTAGTAATTGAAATAACTGTGTTCTCCCCTTTTATAATAGCTTTAGGAACAGAACGATCAGTAAGAGAATCCGTAAGCACATATTTGTAGTTTGCTTCTGCAATAGCACGGAGACTATTATCATCAAAAAGGCCGTAATATGGAAGAAGCCCATCAGTGTGAACTCCTTTAATACTTTCGATTTTGGAATTAGCTTCTTTTACTTTTCTCGTTTGTGTATTATAATCATCTAATTTATTCGTCGTATCATCAACAGCAGCCATGTAGCCGATATCTACTACTGCACCTATATCTCCGTAGGAAGCAATCGTCTTAACCAAATCCTGATAATTTGAAACTTTTGAAGGATCAACAAAAAAAGTAGCTTTAATTCCTTCTGATCTTAAAAGCGGTAAAATATTTCTTACATTTTGTGGTTGATCTCCGACCATAACTGCAAGCATCGCACCAGCTTTATAATCCTCAGGCCAATCTTTAACATATGCAAGAGGTTTATACTGAAGCCAACTCAACGCATTGTGAAAAAGTCTATCAAAATAAATATAATCTTCTTGAATACCGATAACAGAATTAATTTCAAACCCCATCCAAATAAACCTGCCTTGACCATAGGAACCATAAACTATTCCACCGCTCTTCTTAACTTCTTCGCGAACTAATCCGTCCTGCAGCCTATAATTATACCAAAAACTTACTTGTGTCGAACGTGGTTCTAGAACTTCTACAGAAATTGGGCGATCCCATGTTGCAACTTTTAATGGATATCCCGTAGGAATATTTGCTGTTATCGGTAAGTTCCCTCTCAGCGTATGAATTTTAGTAACGTCATCTCTTTCAACTTCCTTAATAAATTTCATTCCGAAAACTTCGTTAAAAAATTCCCATCCTCTCCATTTACCGTCGGCAGAAAATGATGCGATACCACTCGTTACAAAAACAGAACCTCCTCTATCAATGAATTTTTTAATATTGATGGTTTCTTCGTCACTTAAAGATTTTGACCCGGGAAGAATTAATATTTTATAATTATAATGTTTACCTTTCTCAATGTCGTTGTCTTTTATAATATCAAAACTATAATGATAATTATTTAAGAACTTTTTCCATGTAGTAATGTTGTCGTTTAACCAGGTACTTCCTGGAGGAAGCATATTTTCAGTGTATTGGGAATAAAGGATCGCTATGTTTGTGCCTTCGCCTGAAATTACTTTTTTTGCTGCAGAGACATCGGTGAAAGCTTCTTTATAACTGAATCGTCCCATCACACCTTTAAGAATAAGTAAATAAACAACTATCGAGGCAAGCATAAACAGCGTGCCTAACGCGATAACAATCAAAGAGTTTACTGTAAACCCTTTATTTTTTGTTACCTCCACTTCACTGCTCCTTGACTTTTCACATTTTCTTTAGCGGAGACGTAACCATCACTTGTGTATTTCATAAATTTCTGATCTCCTGATTGAGTAGCCTGCGCTTGCTGGCGTCCTTCCTGTGCTGCAATGCGGGATTGAGAATATTGCTGCGGAGCGGGAGTGTTTCTTGCCTGAACTGATTGAGGACCCGCTTGAGCCCGCTGTTGAATAAAAATTGGTTCCGGTTGTTGTGGTCTGTAATTTGGTTGAGGTGTAGCTCTTACTGGTTCAAACAAAATTTGTCCGGGAGCTCTTTGATGGTCCTGAGCTTGTAATTGTTCAGCAATTAATTCCGGAGTAAGTAACTCAGCTTGCAAGGTTGCCGGTTGTGGCACTTCAGCTTGTTCACCTTGACGCTCTCTAACTTTGTAAAGGATGTAAGCTCCAATAGCAAGAATAAACGTGCTTATAGTTGCCATTAATATAATTGTTGCTAAAATAGGTATCAGTTCCATGAATTCACCTTTTGTGTTTAAATTATTCAGCTACCGGTTTTATACCGATTCGTTCTAGTTTCCCCCACTTCATTTCGAATCCTAAAAATTCTTCTACAGTGGACATTGCTTTACATATATCGATTGTTAAAACAAAAAACATCCGGTAAACAATAGCATAGGGGATTAATCTAATTTCTTCTTTTTCAACTGCAATACAATAAAGAGCGGTTGACATATCTAATAACGCCAAACCAGCCCACCAAAAAAAGATTAAGCTTGAAAAACCATAAAATAAAGCTGCAAAAATAAAAAAGAGATTAGAAAAAATATTCATTGTCGGCCATATCAAAGCTTCGTAAACCATCGTCCAAAGGACAAAGGTAACACTAATATTGATGGTTGGGTTCACTAATAATTTTTTGTGCTTACGGATAGATTGAAGAATTCCGCGAGTCCATCTATAACGTTGTTTCAATAACTGATGAAGTTTTTCCGGCGCTTCCGTGTATGAAATTGCACGCGGTTCATAGAAAATTTTCCAACCGTGAGAAAGGATTTTTAAGGTTAAGTCTGCGTCTTCAGCAAAAGTATCGCTTGAGTAATATCCTGCATCTTCAACGGCTTTTCTTCTAAATAATCCGATAGGACCGGGAATGATATTTACAAGGCGCATAAAACTTTGTGCTGCGCGCGCCATATTCAAACCTTCGATATATTCCAGGGATTGGAGATCCGTAAAGAATTTTCTTCTGTTCTGAACTTTTACATTTCCGGCTACAGCACCTATTGAAGGATCTATAAAATGACGTACTGCCGCTCTAATACAATCCTCGGATAATTGTGAGTCTCCATCCATACAAAGAACTATTTCTGCTTTTGAAAAACTAATTCCTGCATTTAAGGCTTTTGCTTTGCCGCCGTTTGGTTTATTAATTACCGATACTTTAACATCTCCATACTTCCCTTTTTTGTATCCGACCATTTGTTTTGCCACGTCATAAGTGTCATCGGTTGAGCCATCGTTAACTACTATTATTTCATAGTTTGAATAATCCAAATTCAGTAATGAATTAACTGATTGCTGAATGACCTTTCCTTCATTATAAACCGGAACTATAATAGAGACGAATGGATAGAAACCTTCCTTCCTATTAAAAGTATAATTGTTAATGTAAAGGTAAGCCATTACCAAAATTGTAAAATATCTAAAAAGCAATACGATAAGAAAAATAAAAAGGGAAACTAAAGTTGCATATTCTAAAAGAGAACCGAATGATAATATTGTATGAGGAAGAGTAAAATAAATTAGTACTATCAATGCCAGAGAAACAAATCCGTGCTTGAAAATCCTTTTGACTAACAACCTGCCTCTGTCTTCCTTGAACGCTTTGGAAGTTTGAGTGTTCGTTAAGGTTATTGAAGTCTTTCTAATATTTTGTTTTAAATTCATTTAAGTAATTCTTTATGTGTTAAGAAGTTGACCAACTCTTATGCCATAAACAAAGTACTATTTTTTGATTAAAAATGCAGATTTTATATTTGGGGAGTGTTTCAAATTAAGATACATTAAAATAAATGTATCAAAACTTTACAATTTTCAGAAGCTCCAGTAGGCTGAAAGCGAAGCAGATACCGAATTATAGCTATAATCGTATCTAAAAGTGCTGCCAAAACCTAATCTTCCGTTTATAACTAACCGAGAAATGGGGTTGTAGCTACCAGAAAAATAAAGTTCTCTTAACATCGAATCCCCTAAAGGTATGTAGCCCAGTCTACCACCTATTGAAACCATAAAATCTTCTGATTTTTCTACAATTATGTCAGTCCATAAACTGTGTGATTCAAAGTTTTGGGGTGCATAATACATTGGAGTGAATGTTCCTGATAAATAAGGAATAAAATGATACTGAGCATAGTAGTATTCGTATCCGAAATAAACTTGATCATAGAACTTTTTCCCAATGCGCATTTGCAAGTCATTCCCTTTGTTCCCGTCAGAAAGAGTGATATAACCGTAATACCCCGATAATCTTAGATGAGTCTTTGACTCATATTGTCCGTTAAACTTAAATACTTTAGCATTGAACCTGTTATTCACTAAATAATTGGAGAACATTGCTAATGCGGCATCTGTATCTTCAAAAGTAAAAGATGCCGAATAAACATCCTTTTTTTCAAAACGGATGAAAAAATCAGATACTGGACCTTTTCTTCTAACTCCGGAATTTAAATTGTAACTTCCAAAACCGGCTCCGGCTAACAAATTTCCTGTAATTCTAAAATACAAACTCCATTTGAAAGTTGTTAGATATGCAGTCGCTGTAGGTGAAGTAAAATTAGTCCTTTGTAAACCTATACTACCGGAAAGATAATTTGTTAATCCTAACTCAACACGACCACCAAAAGTTTTCACATCCAGATTTTGATTATCTTTGTAAAAGAAAGCATAAGGCGAAAGTCCAACATAATTAGGAAAAGTAGCAAAGAAAGAATTTAGACCTGTTGGAGGAAGCCAGCCTAATCTTTGAGTTAATAATGCAATTTGCGTTGAATCCTTCGTTGAGTCTAACAATGCTTCATATGTATCTTCAGCTTCTGAATACATCCTATTTTTGGCATAAGAATCTCCGAGAAGAATTTTTACATCAACATTCACGGGTTGTTCGCTTGATAACTTTTTAAATTCATTTAGGGCATTTAAGGAATCACCGCTATAGTAGTATGCATTCGCTCTTGCTAAAGCAACATCAAAATCATAATTTTGATTGAGCAACTGATCATAAATTGAAATTGCAGTAGAATAATTTTTTGCGCATGATTGTACATCAGCAAATTCCTTTTGATAAACATTTGCATTCTCAGTCTTTGAAAGAAATTCTTCATATTTTGGTAACGCTTCTTCGCATTTTCCTTCATAATAGAGGTTTCTTCCGTCATTCAAAACTCCAAAAAGCCGATCTTGTTCTGCCCGCATTTTTTGAAATTCTATGCTTGTCATAAGTTGAGCAACAGCTTCACTGGTTGAATCAATTCCAAAAGCTGTGTTTGCATATTGTTCTGATTTTGGAAAATCCCTTTTTTGAAGATATAATGCGCCCAATCCCAACAAAGCTTCCATACTATTTGGATTTTTGCCTAAGTAGTTATTAAGATACCCTTCAGCCACATCCAAATCCTTTTGGGTCCAAACACTTAGTTGTCCTCTAAGTAATTGATATTCGAGATTATCTGGATTACTCTTAAGAGCCTGATCTAAATTATTATTTGCCTTTTCCCAGTCTTTATTCCAAGCCGAATATTGAGCGATTTTAAAAGTTACATCAGTATGTTCACCGGGAGCTGCTTGCAAATATTTTTCCAACGTACCAATTGCACCATCAAAATCACTTAAGTTGGCGTAGGCATCGGCTAAAAACAATGCGGCTTCTTTATTACTGGGATTCTTCTCAAATTTTTTAGTATAATCTTCTTTTCTTTGATTGAATAATTTTTCCCGTTCAACAGTAATAGCATCCCAGAGTGTTGTAAAACGTTCTGTTGTACCAAGTTTCGGCTGCATGTAAACTAACTGTTCATAAGCTTCTTCAATACGATTTACTTTTTTCAATTCGTTCACCAAAGCAAATCTTGTTTCACTATCAACCGGGTCTCGTTTCAGCATCCGGTAGTATTTATCGATAGTATATTCTTGTGGTCTTTGCTTCTCCAATTTGCGATACGTCGTATCAAAATAAGTGTAAGTATAGCCTTTATCACGAGCTAAATCGTATCCATCCATTGCCTCTTTAAAATAAGGACGAAATGATAAAGCTTTTTCAAAAGCCTCAAGAGCAATTTTTTTCTTCCCAAGCCAAAGAGTAAAATAACCATATCGGCTCCATAAGCGGTGGTCTTCAGGATATTTTGATACATAAATTTTTAAGATTTTTTCTCCTTTTTCAATATGATTATTTCGGGCAAGAATTTCTGTATAACGGATAATTTCGTCTGCCGAGCCTTCTTCCCTTTTCAAATACTCGTCATACCATTCTTCTGCTGTTACCCACTGACCAAGATGTTTGTAGCATTTACCAATCTCTAAATAGTTTACCGGTTTAGCAGGATTAATGGCGATTTCTCTTCTATGTCCTTCAATTTTTTGGTAAAGCTGATCATACCAGTTTTTTGTAGCTCTGGCTAAATTCTTAGCAACTTCCTGATTATTGGGAGCGATTCTTCTTGCTGCACGAAAATCATAAACAGCTTCCATAAGTTGATCTCTCTTTTCATAAGATAGCCCGCGGAGGTTGTATCCTTCAACTTCTTGCGGATAGGCGGAGACTACTTTATTTAACAAATCAATCGCTTCGCCATATTTACCAATATTCATTTGTCTGATCGCTTCGTTTCGAATGACATCCACTTTCCCAGAGGGTCGTTCCGACTTCTTTTGAGGAAATATTATTACTGATAATACGACTAGAAAGAGAAATTTGAAAGCGATCCTTGGCATAATAGATCTCATTATCGTGAAGGCTCGTCTTCTAATATTTCGTGCAGAATATATTCTGCATTCTCCACCTTATCATTTACTTGATAGGTGCATGCAAAAATATAATTCATTATTATTTCTTGAAATTTAGGATCAGAGTTTGGCAGATTACTTCTTATTTTAGAAACCAATTGATTTAACGTCTTTTCATCAGCTTTACTCATTAAAATTAAAATTTTATTATTTACAATACAGAGTTTATCTTTTTTATCTGTTGATAAACGAATTGCATTCTGAAGCTGATTGATCGTTAATATCTTTTGCCGTTCGGCAATCTCATCAAGCTTCATCGAAAAAAGAGTAAACGGTTGTCCGGTACTTTTAAATAAAGCAATCTGGTTATTTAATATTAACGTAAAATCATTTATATCATATAAATTTGAAAAAGAGAATTTCTCAGGAACAAAATCAATATTTGTAAGTGGTTTATATTTTGATGACTGATTTGAAGCAGGTAATAATTCAGATTTCTCTTGCTGTAATTCAACAGTATTTACTACAGGAAATGGATTTTGAAATTTAGGTGTTTGTTCAAAATCGAAATAAACTCCTTTATATGGTTCAATATAATAATCAGCAACAAATTGACCCTCAGTATGTCCAATATTAGGTGTAATAGTTGCGCGTCCACCGGTGACTTTTCCCTCTTCATCTGCTTGTTTCTGCAAATAAATAACTGCAGTAGAATGCTGAACAATCCCATCAACAAGAAGTTGTGCTAACGGAGTTGCGGGTTCGGCTACAACAAAAAGACTTGTAACATTTTTATCTTCAATGGTTTCTATGGTTTGTATGAAGGTTTGTTCCAAAGTTTGTGGATTTTCAAATCCGATAAAATGAGTTAATTCATCAAATATCAATCTATTTGGCTGGTATTGATCAACGACGGTAACAATGTCATTCAGGTACTCAATTAAAAAATTATCCGGATTGCCTAACTCATAGAGGTCGGTGGGAGGTGCAACACGTACTACAATAATCAGATTTTGATTCATGTAAGACTGCAAATCAAAATCGATAGACGCCGCATGGATCATCAAATCTTTCGGGCGCATACTTGTAAAAAATAGACAGACTTCTTTATTCTTTGCACTTTCCATAGCATATTGAAGCCCGACTAGCGTTTTACCTGATTTGCGTTGTCCAATTAATAGATAAGTGCCTCCACGGTAGAATCCGCCCCAAGCTTTATCTACAACGCTAATACCGGTAGGTATTAAATTTAATTTCTTTTTCATAGCTGTATCTCTTTTTTCATAACAAAGTGTAACAAACACTATGCCTGAATTATCTTTCGATTATCAACTATTTTTAAGGTGAAATGAATAGTGCTTTGTCTCAATCAGAGATTTACCAACCGGATTGCTTCAAAATAAAACATCATTACCGAACCAACTGCCCGAACACAAAAATTGCTGTTGCATTCGAAACAATTGTAGGTTCATTAGTAATGTAGTCTGCTTTATCATCAAAGTAAAGAATATCATCAGAATTAAATTCTGAATAGGTAAAGTTAGACCGGTGAATTTTATAATTGTCTAGGATAACTTTGGGAGCTGGTCCGGCAGACACAGCGCCAGGGAGGTAACCGTTACGAAAATGTGAAATTTGTGAATGGAAGTTTTTGCTAAAATTTTTCCCGATATTATAAATGAAAGAAATTCCCCACGGATTTTTACCCAATAAATAATCGCTCTGGAAAAATTTTAAAGTATCATACTCAGAACTTCGGGTCAATTTTTTCCACAGAATTGCCTGGAGTGCGATACCAAGAAAAGTGTTTGTAGTTCCCCAAGAATAGACCGTTCCCTCTCCGAAAATCATTTTGTTTTTATTTGTGTTAAAAGCGATAAGATTATTTTGAAGATATTGAGCAAAACGGGTATTGTGTTCTGCAATTCTAAATTGAGCCAAAGCATCGATATCTCCCCAACTCCACCAATAATCAGATTTTGCACTGTCTCCATAAACAAACGAATCTGTTAAATATTTTGTTTCTTTTGTTGATTTATAGAGTTCTATAGCACCAAGAGCTAGCTTTCCCCAAAAGCGGGAATCTTGATACATACCTGATTGTACAATATCAACATCAGGCACTTGATTTCTCACTTGATAAATTTCCTTTGCGGCGGCAAGCCATTTATCAGCATTTTGTGTATCGGAAAATCTTTCCCTCCAGATTCGCGAAGCTAAAGAAAGTGTTGCCGAAACTAAACCCACCATGTTTTTACCGATTCCTGTAAATGCCGGTCTATCATATTTAAGAGAATCATTTTCCGGTAATCGCCAGCTTTCTGCATGATCTCGAGAATCTTGTACCTGAGTAATAAATTTGTCTTTTTTATAGCATGCTCTTAAGAGCCAATCAATACCAATCCGTGCTTCTTCAAGCACATCAGGTTCATTGTTTTTATTATGATCAAACTCAAATTTGGGCTTATTAAATTCATAACTAAAAAGAAGAAGATAGGTTGTATATGCTGTTGTGTTAAGGAATTTTACGTAATCGCCTGCATCATGCCACCCTCCGGTTACATCAATCCCCCCTTCAACATCATCTCCAATAATTTGAGGCGAATCAAACAGATGACAAGGTTCGTGCAGAAAAGGTTTTGTAGGACCGCATCGCTGAACTTTTAGAAATAACAAAAGTGAATCGGTAATCCCCTCATAAATATTTTTTGAAATTTTAAAAGTAAAAAAATTTTTATCCTTAATTTCTATATGATAAACACCGGCGTCTGCTATCCAGGAAAAATCAATTTGGTAATTGTATGGAAATTTTCCCCAATTACCGCGCGAAGTATCTATTTCTCCTTTATAAATTATTTTTTCATTTTTTGCATTAACAATAGAGAAGGGAGTTTTCGATAAATCAATTTTCGACATAACGATAGCCGTCTTTATATCGTTCGGCAAAAACCCAACTTGATTGGCTCTTACAACGATCTCACCGCCGGCAGCATTACAACTGAATTGGATTGATGAAAAAAAAAGAATAGTAAAACGAAGAATATTTTTTTTGAACATAAATTGGTTAGCCTTAATGATTGATCTAGATACCATTATAATTTAACAACGCCAATCCCTGGTTGATCGGATAACGTTACCCTTCCATCTAAAATTTTTGTCCCGGAAAAAATGTCATTTCCAATCAACAAAGCGCCGTCAAGGTCAGCCCAATCAACCATTGGAGAGAGATGCGATGCAGCAGAAATAGCGCAAGAAGTTTCCGTCATACATCCGAGCATGACTTTCATTCCGAATGAACGGGCAAGGAGCATCATTTTATAAGCCTCGCGCATACCGGTGCTTTTCATCAATTTAATATTGATCCCGGAGTAAACTCCTTTTGCTCTAATTACATCGGGCAACCGTTGAACTGATTCGTCACCGATAGTTGGAAGCGGAGAATGTTCTGTAAGCCACGCGTTATCATCAATATTTTCTTTCGCCATTGGTTGTTCTATGAAGAGAATATTTCTTTCTTTTAACCAATGGATCATTTCTAATGCAATATTTTTATCTTTCCAACCTTGATTAACATCAACAGTAATGGGTTTGTCGGTAACCGAGCGAATAGTTTCAATCATTTCTTTATCCGTTTCTCTACCGAGCTTAACTTTTAGAATTTTATATTCTTCGGCTTCTTTAACTTTTTGACGAACAACTTCGGGTTTATCAATTCCAATGGTAAATGAAGTGACCGGTGTTTTAGTTTTATCAAATCCCCAAATGTTGTACCATGGCTGATTTAATAATTTGCCGATCAAGTCATGCATGGCAATATCCACCGAGGCTTTTGCCGCTAGATTCTTAATCTCAATCGCATCAACGTAATTCAAAATTTTTTCAAGTTCAAATGGATTTTCAAATTGGGCCAAATTTACTTTTAATAGAAATGCCGCTGCCGTCTCTTGAGTTTCACCGAGATACGGAGGCATAGAAGCTTCACCGTAACCGATAATTCCATCATACTCAACTTCTGTTAGCATTACGGGAGTTGTAGTGCGTGAGCTTGTTGCAATAGTAAAAACGTGTTTCAACTCTAAAGTATAAGGACGAAACCGCAATTGTAATTTTGATGATTTCATAGTGTTTGAAATTCCTTTAGAAAAAATGTTGGAGGGAAAAGATGAACCTAGAACGGTTCCTAATGCAATTCCCGATGTCTTTAAAAAATTTCTTCTGTTTTGCTGCATGATCATTCCTATTTATAAAATGGATTTGATTCGATTGACTGGATTCCATTCTGATTAAGCGAAGTAACAATTCTTTTTGCACATATAAAAGTATTTAAACGATGTTTGCTGAAACTGTTTTTTGATCTTTCAAAGCTATTGATGCGGACTCTACCGGATGCGTGGATAAAATCATTATCACCCAAATAGATAGCAACATGAGTAATCCGTTCTTTCCGATTTGGGGTGGCAGAGAATCCGAAAAACAATAGATCTCCCGCTTGTAAATTTGAAAAATCTTTCTCCGTGTTTACTGTTTCGCCAACAAACACCTGTTGTGAAGCGTCACGCGGAATAATAATTCTGTTTTCAAAAAATACGGTTTTCGTAAATCCGCTGCAATCAAGCCCTTTAGCTGATGTTCCTCCCCACAAATAAGGAATTCCCATAAACCTTTTTGCGGTATTAACAACATTTTCTTTTGTGCAATTACGGTTTTGCAGCCAATCAGAAAATACTTCAACTTCACTATCTTTTATAAAAGCCTTTCTCCCATCTGGAAATTCAACTTTACAAACATTATTCTCCGATGAAACGAGTTTTAATAAATTACCATAAACAAGATCGGAAACCAGGTTACTTCTTTCTTCAGTATTCTCAATTGCAGAACCATAATTTTTTGTAAATATAATTTTGTTTGAATTTTTCCAATTCTCAACTTCCTCTTTAGTTACCGGTTGAATTCCATCTCCATCAACCCAACTAATATAATTATCGGGTGTTTGAACTAAGTACCAGTCATCATTTGTTTTTTTATATATCTTCACAATTGAACCGAGAAGAGCTTGAGTCGCCATTTCAGCGGAATGCTCAGGCTTTGTACGGATATTTGCAACTGAAATATTTACTATCCCGAATATTCTTTCTCCAAGAATATCTTCAGGTAATATTTTAATTTCATCTTTTATTTGTGAATTTACAATTCTTTTTAAAAGAAAACTTTTCGCTTCCGGTAAATTCGTCTCGCCGGTTAAAACAAAACTTTCTGCAACTTCAGAAACAAGGACGTCAAAAATCGCTGTTCGTTTATCCGGAGCAAATGTATTTTTAGCCTCCAGAATAAGTTCTTCAATATTTTTCAAATCGGTTTGGGCATTCGTTGTTTGTAAAAAAGCTAATATAAAAATAAAGTTAGAAAGAATTCGTTTCATTTAAAATCCATTTATAATCTTACTGAAAGATAAAAATAATTCGCTAAAAATTATCATATAATAAATTGTTAACACGTTAATTTCAGAAATATTTCTTCGTTTTCTCTATTTAAGTCTTTATATTTCACTATAAAAAAAAATACTTGAGGCAACTTTTGCTGCTTAATAAAATCAGCCAATCATTTCAAAAATATTCCGATCAAAACGCTTTTTGCATCGATAATACTTATTACACGTATAAACAATTAGCTTTAGCTGTTTCAAAAATTAGAAGACAAATAGAAAAGGATTGTTCAGGGAACCAAAAACTTTACGGATTAATCGCTTTTGAATCCCATGATTTTTATACGTATGCTTCCATCTACGGATCGTTGTTTGCCGGAGTTGGATATGTTCCAATAAATCCCAAAAATCCTTTAGATAGAAATAACTCGGTTATTCAACAAGCTGAATTAACTACGATCTTAACGAGTAAGTTAGACGATCGTGTGAAAGAATTAGCCGAAGCAAATCATCTCCACGTTATTGTTACTTCAGAATTACCAGAAGTTAAAATTGACTATTCCCTTCCGAATGTTAGCGGAGAAGAAATCGCATATATTCTTTTCACATCGGGAAGTACCGGAGTTCCGAAAGGAGTTCCAATCCAAAGAAAAAATGTTGATGCTTTTATCGACGCTTTTTTTGCGCTTGGTTACAAAATTGACGAGAACGATAAGTTTCTGCAAATGTTTGATCTAACTTTTGATTTTTCTGTAATCTGCTATTTTGCTCCACTCGTTACCGGCTCATGTATTTATCCAATTCCATCCGAAGGGATAAAATATGCCAACGTTTATATTACGTTGGAAGAGCATCAAATCACTTTTGCTTGTATGGTCCCTTCGATGATCACATACCTTCGTCCTTATTTTCCGGAAATTAATTTACCGGAATTAAAGTACACGTTATTCTGCGGCGAGGCTTTGTATGATGATATTGCCCATGAGTGGTTAAAATGTATCCCTAATGGGAAAATTATAAATGCATACGGACCAACTGAAGCCACAGTGTTTTGTTTAATTTATGATTTCGATCCTGAAAATGGTAAATCAAAAACGTTCAACGGTGCTATTGCTATCGGTAAAGAGATGGAAAACATGAAAGCCATCGTTATTAATGAGAATAAAAAACTTCTCCCTATTAATGAAAAAGGTGAACTTTGTTTAAGTGGTCCACAGGTAACCCCCGGTTATTGGAAAAATGAAGAAAAAAATAATGAATCATTTTTTACACTTAGCACTAATGGTGAAGAAGAAATCTTTTATCGTACCGGCGATCTCGGATTGATTGACGAGGAGGGTGATTTTCTTTACTGCGGTAGAATTGATTTTCAGGTTAAGATTCAGGGTTTTAGAGTTGAACTTGGAGAAATTGAACATCATGTACGAAATTTCACAAATTTAGTAAACGTGGCTGCTCTTCCTGTCCAGAATAATTCAGGAACAACCCAACTTCATTTATTTTTGGAAAATTATTTAGGAGATTTAAAAGAACTTGAGAATTATTTAGCTTCAAAAATTCCCACTTACATGGTACCTACTTCTATGAGTTCACTACCGCTTTTCCCACTAAATATGAATGGAAAAGTTGACCGTAAAAAATTAAATGAACTATTAACTTAAGAAAATTGTTATCTTATGAAGCATATTAGTTATCAGAATTATTTCTCACATTATTAGGACATAGTAAAATTCTTATGCTGCCGAACTTAACAATCAGAAAAGCTACTATTTCGGATATTGATTTTATTATCGAGACGATTATCGAATCGGATAAAAGTGGAACGAATGTCATTAGTGCATGTAATATCTTCAATTTAAATATTAATAACTATCGCGGTTCTCTATCGAGTATTCTAACTGAAAATTTTGAGAACAACGAATATCATCTCTCTGGTTTTCTTATAGCCGAGTCTGAAGGTGAATACATTGGAGCGCTCAACTCATGGATTGAAGAAAAAGATGGAATCTCAAATGCTATCATTAAGTCAACTCTTCTTATGAGTGTATTGGAAAAAGAAAAGCTTGTTAAACAACTGGATGAACTTTCGCTTATCAATTCCTTATCGATTGAAAGAAAGAGTGGCTCGATTCAATTAGAATATGGTTACGTACGTGAACAATTTAGGAGAAAGGGAGTTTTTACTATTTTGATTATCGAAAATATCAAAAAATATCTTCCCGAATTAAAAAGTTTACCGAATATACAATCAATTTTGTTCAAAGCTAACTTCAAATCGTTGAATGCTTTCATAAACCTTGGTTTTAAGCCTATTATCACTAGAAGATCAGACAACTTAAATATTTTCAAATATTACCCTTTTAATGAAAAAATATTAGTGGAACTTGACACTTTGCAAGCTTCACGATTAATCAAATAACTTTAGCATTTTAACTTTTATTTTTAACATTTGGACTTAGAAAAAACATCAGATGAATAATTTAATTACAATTCAAAAAGCAACTGAAGAGGACATTGATATTATTATTGAATCTATTATCGAATCTTCGAGAAATAATACTGACCGAATTAGTTATTGTAAAATATTTAATATATCACTGATGGAGTTTCAGAATATCTTAAGACTTATTTTACTTGAGGATATACCAGGTCATGAATTTTGTTTATCTCATTTTTTAGTCGCGAAAATTAATGGGCTAAATGTTGGGTCATGCTGCTCATGGATAGAAGCCATTGATGATTTACCAAGCTCTTTAATTAAATTCAATCTCCTCTATCACCATTTAAAAGAAGAGAACATCGAATATTCAAAAACAATTTCTCCTTTGATAAAAGGAATACAGATAACCAGAGAAAAACTATGCCTGCAAATTGAATCGGTTTTTGTAAATGAAGACTTCAGGGGGTTAGGGATTAGTACAAAAATAATTAACGAACATTTTAGATTAAATAAGATTAACCATCCGACTACAAATAAATCTCAGTTAATTGTCGCAAAGGGAAATGAGAGCGCATTAAATGTTTATAAAAAATTAGGTTATGTCACTATCCGTGAGTTTAATTTTGATGATATTGAAGCATTATCAATACTGCCTGCCAATTGTTTTGTTCTGATGGAAAAAGATTTATGAGTCTACTCTAAAACAAACCAAATCTTGTTTTCTGTGTTTGATTATGCACAACTTCAATACATATTTTATTGAAATGTATTTTTTGAGACAAGACTCATCAATCTTATTTAAGAGTTAAATTTTCTAAGCAAAGGATCTTTTTATGGAACCTCCTTTAGTTATTCGAAATGCCGCATCGCAAGATATCGATTTCATTATAGAAACAATTATTGAGGCAGAAAAAAGTCTTACGAATAAAATTAGTTATTGCAACATTTTTTCATTAACCGAGGATGAACTAATTTCTATCTTTAGAGATATTTTATCTGAAAATGTTACTGGACAAGAATTATGTTACTCGGATTATCTAATAGCGGAAATTAACGGAGAATATGCCGGAGCTTGTGGCGCTTGGGTTGAAGGGGCAAACGGTTCATCGAGTGCCGTATTAAAAGCAGATATTTTATTTGGATTTATTCCACATGAGAAGATTCGCGATGCCAAACGCTTTTTTACAACGCTTCAAGAACTTAATATCAAACGTGAAAAGGATACTCTGCAAATAGCTAACGCTTATGTAAATGAAAAATTTAGAGGAAAAGGATTGGTCGGGAAACTCATTAATGAACATATAAAGATCCAAAAAGAACTTTTCCCGCAGCTTAAAAAAGCCCAATTAAGACCAACAATAACTAATGAATCCGCTTTTAAAGCGTATAATAAATTAGGATTTGAGTTGATTTACGAAAAATCAACTGAAGACGAAAAAGTTTTAGACTATCTTCCTGCCAGAGGAAAATACTTAATGGAAAAAATTCTCTCTTAAGTTCTTATCAATCCCTAAAATTGATAAACCGAAACTGAACAATTTAAAATCAGCGAATGTATATTATCTTTGGATAAATTCTTGTTTTTTTGGTATTCTTTTTCTAACGCCGTAGGTGTTAAATCCATGGCATGCTTTGTAAAATAGAATCCCCCCTTTAATTTACATTCCCATGGGGAATGAATGTTTTTCATTTCTGTAATATCTCTTGATTGAGATCAAATCCCGAAAGCTTTAGGGATGGTCAGTGGCTCCACCATTCTAAAATTTAATGGAAAGCATTCATCCATTCATCTTCATTCAGTCATTCAACCAATCTATTAATATCAATAATATTTTACACAATATTACTTGAACTACAATGTTAAGACACTAAAACTGAAAATATATAAACGGCATCATTGCCGCTGATTTAAATTGAACAACTATCCAAATTACTATGGCAAATAAAACCGCTTGCAAAACCAACGGCATTTTAATAACTAAATTTTTTACTTTTTCTTCAACCGACTTTGGCAGAAAATGCACCAAGTATCCGAATACAATTAAAACAAAAATAGTTGTATAGGCTTGTACGAATTGTGGAAAAACTTCAGGATGAAAAAAAGTAAATATTTGATGCATCATATCAAGAGTGTATTGCAACGACGGAGACCCAAACAAGATAGCAGTAAATGCTAAAAGATGAAATGTAAAAACCACCTGTAAAAATTTGTGGAATTTAGTTCCTGTAATTTTTATGCTGTCTGTAAATTTTTTCCTGATCGGCTGAGTAAACATTCCAAAGATTAAATAAAAACTATGTAATATGCCGAAAAAAATGAACGTCCAATTTGGTCCATGCCATAAACCGACAGCAAAAAAAGTAAAGAAAATAGCAAGTGCGGTCCCCCATTTCCTCATTGAGCGAAAAGATATTTGAAGCGGTTTAAATAAATAATCCAACAACCATGTAGATAATGATAAATGCCATCGCCGCCAATAATCGCCAACACTTGTTGCCTTAAATGGCCTATTAAAATTATCCATCAATTTAAAACCTAAAAGCAATCCAACTCCTAATGCCATATCTGTATAGCCGGAAAAATCGCAATAGCCTTGGAGAGCTCTTCCGTAAATAGCTAAGAGATTTTCAACACCGGTAAAACGCAACGGGAAGCCGAAAACTCTTTCATTAAAATTGAGAGAAATATAATCGGCAATTGCATATTTTTTAATCAAACCGCACGAAATCAAAAAAAGCGCACGTCCTACATCTTCTTTCGTAATTGGATTGTCTTCTTCTATTTGAGGTAAAAAAGCTGAAGCCCTATCTATTGGACCCATTAAAACATTCGGGAAAAAGAAAATGAAAAGTGAAAAATCTCTGAAACTTTTCACCGGTTCAAACATCTCCATATAAATTTCGATAACGTAGCTTAACGCTTTAAAGGTAAAAAATGAAATGCCGATGGGGAGGAATATGTGCAAAGGTTCAATCGTTCCGAGTTCGAGATCGTTGATAATCTGCAAAAAGAAATTAGTGTATTTGAAATAACCTAGCAATCCGAGATTAACAATTAATGCTGTAATGAAAAATATCTTTTTCAGTTTTGCTGTTTTGCTCTCGTAAATTAATTTCCCGAAATAAAAATTAAATGCTGAAGAAAAAAGGAGTAAGAGTAGATAAATCCCTGCGGCTTTGTAGTAAAAGAAAAGAGAAAAGAAAAGAAGTGAATAAATGCGTAAAGTTTTTTGGTTGCTGAAAAGCCTTTGTACTAGTAAAACAAAAAGAAAAAAGAAAAGAAATAAACTGGAACCAAATAAAAGCGGATCATATTTATCGTAAGTAAATAGCGAAAATAATTTCCCAAAGTCTATTGCTTGCGGCATTAATTTCTCCTAAATTTTTCTGATCGATAAAAGATATGGGGGCTAGCCAAAAGCATTTTTGGTATTGTAAAACCAACTTTAGTTCGTTAAATATAAGGAAAAAGCGAAATAAATTTCGCATTACACTTAACCAATTTTGCTTTTGAGACAGCCTCCTTTTTCAAAAAGTTAAGCGGGAATTTTTGAGTCGATAAGTTTCTGTAAATCGCCAATATTTTTCGCTTTTAATATTTCTAATCCTTTAAACTTGATGCCGTATTCTTTTTCAATGGCAAGAATGATATTGATATGATTCAGTGAATCCCACCCCGGAACTTGGCTGGCAATAGTTTCAGCTTTTAGATCAAATTCTTTTAGATTCAGCTCTTTTTGAATAACTTGCTTTAATTTATCTGAGATCATTTTTTTGTTTCTCCATTAATGATATTATTTTTTTCTATATTCATCTATTAAAAGGTCGGAAACCATTCCCGCCATTTTTTTTGCGCCTAATTCATTAAGATGCCCATAATCTTTTGAAGCTAGATTGGAGTTTACCCAATCCAACATAGAGTTCTCTCCTCCCATTGCATCAAACTTATCCCAGTATGTAATCCCTGTAGCGTTTACAATATTTTTTTGGGATTGGTGCATCTTATAAACATTTGGGTCAGTAAACATTCGAGACCCTCGTTTTGTAACTCTGTCCCCCATCCCAACCAATAAAATACTCGTCTGTGGAAAATAAGTTTTCAAATCTTGAATTACTTTGATCATCTGATTTTCGTACCATGTGAAGTTTATATTTCCTGCTGTCATCATATTCGCACCGTAGGTAAGAATAAGCAACTTGTAATCTAAATATTTCTGAAAATCTTTCTTCACGAAATCCGGAATATCTTTGAAAGAAACTCCGGAATTTCCACGCCAAGGATAATTATCAACATAAACTCCATTCCCTGATTCAAGACTAACACCAAAAAATTGAGCCTGGTAAGCCATCGTAGTCGTCATTTTAAATGAAGTTGCGTTACCCGAAGCTGAAAGAACTAATTCTTTAACACCGCTTCCGGCTTGTAACGTAGCGGTTTGCTCCGCCCCGTTATTGAACGAATATTTTATTGATGATGCTTTTGCATTTGTATAATAGACTTTTGCAGAGGTAAAATATTTTGAGTTTTTATAAGGACCTTTGGTTTCATATTGGACCCATGCAACTCCCTGTGGAATTGAGACAAATCCATTTAGCCCAATTGGAATATCTCCTTCTTTACCGGTTAAAACCGATACGGTTTTCCAATTATCACTGAATGAATGCTTGGTGGTAACCCTGAAGGTAATATCCTGTGAAGTAATTGCCATCATTCCCACACCGTTGCCACTAAATTCACTTTGGAATCTTTCTCGAATGTCAGCGGTGATCAGATCGCCTTCATTACCGGAATCGCCGTAATCGGCAATTCTTACTTTTTTAGATTTTGCCTGTTTTAATGCCTGGAAAAAATAATTCATTTGAGATACATTACCTGAAAGAGGAATATTTTTTATCTGAACTTCATTATTTGCTTCATTTAACTCTGATGGAAGTGTTTTAGTATAGGCAAGTAGTCCCTCTAATATGTCTTTATTCATCGATGCAGAAAAAAGATTTGCTGTTAGTGGTTTCTGTCCAAATTTAAATTGTGAAAAGTCCATCAAAGAATCTGGTTTAATATCCATAAACAAATCTATTTTTTTAAGCTGATAATTTAATATTTTAGTATCAGCAGGAATATATGATATCATGATTGTGAAAATAATAGTGAGGCAGAGTAGTAGTACACTATGATTTTTTTCATCTTTGAACATTAGTATCGTTCCTTTTCATTAATTACATAAAGTCTTAAATATTTACACTTAAAGATAATAAAAAAGCCGTTTATGAAAAATTTTTCCCCAAGAGAAAGATATAAAAGACTATTAAAATATCCCAAATAATTTAATGAATGCTTCTCTCTGAATTATTCACCAATGCCTTCCGGTAAAAAAAAATCCCTCATTGCTGAGGGATTTCATTCCTAATTCCTAATTCCTAATTACTTCATCAAGATCAACTTCATCGTTTTAACAAAGTCTCCTGCATTGATCTTGTAAAGGTAAACTCCGCTCACTACCTTCATTCCGTTATTATCGTCACCGTTCCAGGTTACAGAATGGTTGCCCGCTAATACTTCATTATTCAATAGTGTCTTTACTTCGCGTCCTAACATATCGTAAACTTTTATACTTACGTATGAATTCTGCGGAAGTGCATAACTGATCTGTGTAGTCGGATTAAATGGATTCGGATAATTTTGTGATAACGCAAATGCTGTTGGAAGAACTGTTTGATCCTCTACAGCCGTTGTTGCATTAACCACAAATCTGCCTGCTTCTGAATAAGCTGAGGATTCTCCCTTTTCATTTACTGAACGAACTCTCCAATAATATTCTTGACTTGAAGATAATCCGGTAACAACTTGCGATGGACTGTTAATGCCGCTTACTGTTGTTGCACTGCTCATATCTTGTTGTTTCGAATACTGCAATTCATATTTTAATGGCGCTATAGCCTGGGTTGGAATTACCCAAGATATCATTGGTGAGGTGGTAGCAATACTTACATTATTACTTGGTCCGCCTACTAACGGTACTATAACACTTCCATTTGCTGTAGCTGCAACTACAAATGATGCAGTAGGACTTGAATAATCAGATAGAGCTGTTCCGTTATGCGATGCAACTTTCCAATAATATGTAGCTCCTGGTACCAAATCAGTAATAGGTAAATTCTGGTCTGTCGGTTCAGCAGTGAAAGTATTTATACCATCTTCAACTAAATCCGACCTTCTACTATATACAACTCTATAATGGTCAATCCCTATAGTTGAGCCGGTAACATACCAAGACAGTGTAGCTGAAGTAGAGTGAATGGTCACATCACCTTTTGGATATGATGCTACCGGTACTATCGACCCGGTTGTGCCAGCTATTGTAAACTCACCTTGCGAAGCAACAGAGTAATGAGATGCACCCTGAGCATCATAAGACGCTACCGCCCAGTAATAATGTTGCCCAAACCCAAGGGTAAGGACACTTGGAGCAACCATATCACTTATGTTTACGGATCTTGTATTTGCATCAGCAGTGGAAAAATTCCCCTTCGTGTAATAAGCGCCGAATGTATTAGCTGGAATTGAAATATTGAAGTTGGCTAAATTAACCTCAACTGTAGAAAATGCAACTTTAAAACTCTCTAATCCCAATGTTGAACCTGCTAAGTACCATGATAACGTTGGCGTAGTTGTGTAAATAGTCGCATTACCAACAGGCCAATAAGCAACCGGCAAACCTTGCAATATTCCTCCGGCAACTGTAAAACCAATTACATCTGATGACAAAGTAACAGTTCCATTAGTCGCTACAACAGACCAAGTATGGTCTCCTGGAAGCAAAGAAGTAGGTGTTAAGTAAGACCATTGGTCAACAACTGTTCCGTCAAGATGACCCACATCAACCCCATCAATGTAAACCTTGTATGTAATACCGCTTGCAGGTGTATTTAAGTACCAACGGAAGGTGGGTGATTGTGTATAAACAGTCATATCTTCTAAAGGATATGAAGCATTCGGTTGAACTACTGTTCCTGTTCCGTTTGTTTTAAAACTTTTTGCAGCAGATGTTTGTGGGCCGTCGTCTCCGGTACCAGTTGTTACTACTCTCCACCAATATTGTCTCCCGGGGTTTAATGCTGTGCCAGCACCGGCTATGTCAACCACATAATTAAGACCGGTTAAACCTGTAGCGTTATTTAGGCTAACTAATGGAATAGTAAAATCTTCGTCCGTAGCAATCTCAACAGCAAAAATAATACCTAATAAATCTGGGTTATTTGTATACCAATAAAGAGTTGGTGTATTGGTAGGAACATTAGTAGGAGCAAGCGTTGAGCCACCAGGCCAAGATGGAACTGCTGCCGAAACAACCGCGCCGCCACCGGTTGTAAATGAGCGATTAAGTGAATAAGAAACAATACCTGAACCGTAGTAGGTTATTACTCTCCACCAATATTTTGTGCCAGGTGCAAGATTTTCAGTATAACGGCTTACGTCACTTCCGCAAGGAACAGTAGTTGTAATAACAGCATTTGCCCAATCAGCTGGAACCGGAGCGGAACCAGGAGTAATAATTTCATCATTCGTTACATATTGTAATTTAAAAGTTAAAGAACCAACCGGTGCGTTAAGTGACCAAGAGAATAAAACCGGTCTGTATGTTGGCACGTTTGCATCAATCACAGGACTAATAAGTGAAGCAACTGCAGATGTAGTAGTTGTAAAAGAAAAAGAATTTGAAGAGGCATCGAAAGTACCTGCTTGTCCATCAGGAATTACATTCCAATAATATTTTGTATTATTATCAAGTAAGTTATTAACTTCAGTTGAACTGAAAGTATAAGTAAAAGGACCTGATCCAGTTATAACAACTGTAGTACTAGCATTAATTACCGTATGACCTGCACCTGTTCCATTGAGGACAGTACTTGAACTACCTGCTTTAATCGCAATGTCAAAATTTGTAACAGCATCAGCATATGTCCAAGTAAACACTGGCTGTATTGAAACACCGGTTAAGGAATTAACTGGGGCAGTTTTGGTTTGTGCAAATATTACACTAAAACTAACGAGTGCAAACAATGCTAAAATAGTTAATTTGTTTTTCATAGAGACCCGCTCCTATTAAGTTAAAGATTAAAAAAACTTACCCATTGTACTTACCATCATTTTTAAGTAAGCCAACAGACTAATTAAATAGTAAAATTTACTAATTAGATACTTTATTCTCGCTCTGAAATTAAGGTGTGCTTATTAATGGTGTTAAAATATGGAATCTTTAGATGTTTGTCAAGAAATATTTTTAAACTAACTACTTTTCTTGTGGTAAGTATGCTATTAATCATGTTGCTGAATAATGCAAGATTAAATACTATTCTCAATTAATTTTTCTTTGGTCAATAGATATAAGCATCTGTTTTTATTTATATAGTTAGCAAAAATATTCTGCCAAAGATGGCGAGAATAATTTTAAGAAAATAAAAAGAATTTAAGAATAACGATTAACGATATTTGATTTTTGATGTGACAAAATCTTCTAACTTCTAAAATCGTTAATCCTTGTTCGTAAATCAATTTTGGTTCTGGCTTTGCCAGGTTAGAGTATTACCGTTTAACTTTTTGTTTTTTGTGTCAAGATATTTTTTATATTTTTTACTTTTAACTTTATACTTTCAACTTTTTACTTGCAGCTTGCTGCGCTATGGTTTCTCCACTCCTTAGCGGTCTTCCCGAATAAAGCTACATTTAACAAATCCGCTTCAGAAGCGTAAATAAAATTCTCCTGCTCTTTAGTAATCCTAACCGGAACTAAATGTTCTTTCACCGCATCCGTATGAATTTTATAATTCACCTTTGCAAGGGTTCGTTGCATATTCCATTCAAGCGATTTAGTTTTTGCTTCTTCCTCTTTCAACCGCTGGAATTCAACAAGTAAATAAAGTTTGAACTCGGCGCTAATCCAGGAAGCAAACTCAAACGCAATATCCTGGTGGGCAAAAGTTCCGCCGTATCTGCCGGATTTCGATATTATCCCGACTGCATTAGTTCTTTCTACCCATCGCTGCGGTGTTAAGGAAAAACTATTTAATCCGGCTTCTTTTCTAAAGGCATCGAATTCGATGCGTTTAAAAATTGGATTATGAATAACTTCCCATAAACCAATAAATTCAATGGTATTTCTGTTCCTCATCCAGTTTTGAACAATATAGTTTGTTCGTTCAGGATCTTTTGATTTTGCCATATCCGTCAATGAAATGTATTCAATATGCTCTTTGGAGAAGAGTAATACATCCTTTCCTTTAACTACCATTTTTCTGATATTCATTTCATTATTTCCTTACATAATACTTCTAATAGATAGCTCCAAACCCGCAGCCAGTTGAATGCCCAACGCCAACATTCCATGCAAACTGAATCGCTTCCGGGTTGCCTTCAATTATCACCGGACAAAAATTAGCGCGGTTATCAATTCCATTTATGCGAACAAGTTTTGTCTTTGGGGTAGCATAATTTTTATCAAAAGAAACTTTCACCTCATCTTTTAGGTTAGCGCTCTTTAATTTTTTCTTTAATGTTTCCGTTAAATAAAAATCCGTTTCTTCATCTTTATAAGTAAGATGGATAGCTTTTTTATGCTCATCATATTTTCTAACAAATACCGGACTCGATAAAGTAAATTTTTCTTTTGAACCAAATTGGGGAGTATCCTGCATCTGAATTTCTTTAACAACCATTCCGCAGCATACCTCAGGTTCTTTCATTGCATTCATAATCAATTGCTTGCCTAATTCCTCATCCCAAAAACTTATAAACCACTTAGCGCCGTTTGGGAAATTAAAACCGTCTTTAACCATTTTTCCTCCCTGCCTGTCCGGCAGGCAAGCTTGCAGCCAGCTCAATGAGTAAAGACTTATTTCATCATGCAGTTCATTCCATCCCATCCACTTATGAAACGTTCCAATTAAAAAATGTTGATACTCGAATGGAACAGTTTGAGTGTTAGGTGTTAAACTAAAATGTAATCTCATATTATCTCCAATTTATTTTTCCTCTATAACTTTTTTATAATATTGAACGAACGCCTCCATTACTCACTTTCAGACAAAAATTATAATTCATCAAAAAGATCATAATCACGATCTTAAAGAAAATTCCGGAGGCACTCTTTTCACAAGCGCCTCCGTTCAATTAACATTAAGAACGGAATTAAGATATTTGGTTTGACAAACAAACCATTCCTAATTCGTAACCTGGTAAACCAGAACCATAATTGATCTCAGAACAAGGATTAACGATTTAAGAAGTTAGAAGATTTTATCACATCAAAAATCAAATATCGTTAATCGTTATTCTTAAATTTTTAATATTCTTGCCATTTTGCGCAGAATATTTTTGCTAACTATCTAATTCTCTACTGTACCGGTGGGGGAGTAGGATTCTCAGGCGGAGTTTCCTCTCCACCTTTTCCTTTTCCACCGCGTCCCCTTGTTATTGGCTTAAACTCTACCAAAACTTCGGGCTTCTTAGAAAAACAAGCATCCGCAAAATTCCGGATCTTAGTACATATTTTCTTCAAATCTTCGGCGGCAACATCTCTTGCTTTTGTAGCGGCAACCTGTTGCTTTTTAGCATTTTCCTGCGCCGCATCAGCCGCTATAAGATTCGTTAAAAACGTTCCGAGATCGGAAATATCACTTCCGCTTAATCCGTTTTCCAAAAGCACTGCCGTATTAACCGAAGCAACACCTGTTAAATACTCGCACATCGGGCGCAAGCCTTTAACCGCTTTAGGAATCGGTTCATTAACACGGAAAAGACTCATCTTTTGGGCATCTTTTCCAAATGCAGATTTAACCGCACTTCTTATAACCTTTATCGTGCGGGTAATTTCACTAATGTAAAACTCCTGCAATGCGGTTTTATCTTGCGCGGTCTTAACCGCCGTTTGCTGGGCAACTTCCTTTACCCGTAGGTTTTCCTTTCCGTCAATAAATCCGGTATAGACCTGGTTGGAAAATCCTTTTGTGTCCATAGCGCTTCTATGATTGTTGACAGCCAACAAAAGGGCGTCACTATCTTGCGCTAAAAAATCAACCTTAACAGCCATTACAGCCTCCTATTTTATTAGATATTATTTGATTAAAGGGCTATTTCCGTTTGCCCCGCAGTAATAAAATAAAATTCATAGTTTATTTTGGATAAAAGAAGAAAAAGTGCAATTATAAACGAAAAACGAACTAACATGCCATTGGAAACGGCAAACATATCATTGGAAACGGCAAACATATCATTGGAAACGGCAAACATATCATTGGAAACGGCAAACATATCATTGGAAACGGCAAACATATCATTGGAAACAGCAACCGTATCATTGGAAACGACAAACGAATCATTGGAAATGCCAGACAAGTCATTGGAAACAGCAACCGTATCATGTGAAATCGCAAAAGTATCATTGGCAACTCCAAACTTACCAACCGCAACACCAAAGATGTCATTGGTAACGCCAAACGTGTCATTGGTAATCCCAAACATACAGGCGGTATAACCCAACATGTCGTCGGCACAGTCAGAAATCTCTTTGAAAAACGAAAAGATGTGATTGGAAAATTGGTTTGAATAGTTGAAATATTTAGGAAGGATCAAGGAAATTACTTTTGGTTGTTCATTCTTTGATGAAGTTAATTGAGAAGAAGGAGAAATTTGAATTACCCCTTGCGGAAGTCTTTTGCCGTATAATATTAACAATAAAATAACTGTACCCTAATTATTAATTTATTAGCTAAGACTAAATTAGAAATCTTTTAATTTATAGTCAAGTAGAATATTATAAAGCCATGTTTTTTCTAATTGATATTTTGTAAAGGAGACAAAAATTCTAAAGAAAATTATTTTATGCTCTTCTGTTGTCAAGGATTACTTCTAGACAAAGAAACGTGGAGCAGGTAATTTGTTTAAGTTATAGGAATAACTTTTTTCGTTGCCATACCAATTTTAGCAAAACGATTATAAATCAGCTAATAGACTTTGATGCCAACATGCCTCAGAGGCCAGAATTGAGAATTCAGAGGGAAAAGTTCATAATCCGGAAGTAAAATATATAAAAGTAAAGAGTAACCTTTTTAGAGAGAATTCTTATTACTTTATCACTCAAGTTCGTCTAATATTTGGCAGAAAATTAATTTTGTCCCGGAATTTTTCGGGCTCATATCGAAAAGCATGATTGAATAGAACTGCATGATGAATATCCCGAAAGTTTTCGGGATTCTTCTGAAAAATTATTTGTTTTTTGGTATTTAACTTTTGTGATTTCCGGTTTATCCGGGTTAGGTAAGAATATTATGATTTTTATTGAGATATAATAATTCTATATTTTCGTATGAAAAAGTTTCTCATATTACAAATTATTCTTGTAGTAATTATTCACTTTACAGCCGATGCAAAAAGGTTAGTAGAGCCCCAACCAAATTGCCCGCTTGTTGAATTACAAATACAAGAAAACAATGAAGAAGATTCTGCAGTAATAGTCGAACTACAAGATTTTGATGCTCATTTCTTTCTCACGAGATTTGTTTTACCAGTTATAAATAAAGCAGACTACAAAATTCAAATTCTCAAACCCCCTCAAAATATTCCAAATTTCCTTTCATAAGATTTAACAAAAAAATACAAATAGGTAATTCCAGTAAGATGTTCTGAATTCTATTCAGATTTCTGAATTGAGTTTTAATTTCTATTGAATAAATCACAAATAAAGTTATTATGCGTAGAGGAGTAATTATGAGAAAGTGTCCTAATTGCGAAATTATTATGAATGAAGTAAAAAAAATAAATGCAAATATTGATGTCTGTCCCAAATGTATGGGAATTTGGTTGGATAAAGGAGAGCTGCAAAGAATAATTGAAAATGAAAAAAATTTGAGCAATGTTAATTACCACTCAGAAGGAGATCATGAAGATTATAGAAGAGATGATCATGAGGGTTATAAAAATGATTGTATGGAAAACCATGAAAACCGTCATTATAAGGATAAACAGTTTGATAAATGTAGCGAACCTTATAAAAAACGGGGCGGTTTTAGTGAGATATTAGGTGGTATATTTGATTAAATGATTAGTGAAATGTAAGGTAAAAAATGAAATATTTTGATCTAAATAAATTCAGCGGTCTAACTCAAAGCGAGGCTAATGAAAAGTTAAGAAAAGACGGATATAATGAACTGCCCTCTTCAAAAAAAAGGGGGCTCTTCACTATTGCTTACGAAGTAGTAAAGGAACCGATGTTCCTTTTACTTGTTGCTTGCGGCGTACTTTATTTACTATTAGGAGATATTAAGGAAGCTATATTGCTCTTGGGGTTTGTATTTGTGATCATGGGAATTACTTTTCTACAAGGGAGAAAGACCGAAAGAGCTATAGAAGCCTTAAAGGATCTATCAAGTCCGCGAGCCTTGGTTATGAGAGACGGAAAAGAAAAAAGAATTGCCGGAAGAGAAGTTGTAAAGGATGATATCATAATATTAAATGAAGGAGACAGAGTACCTGCCGATGCACTTGTTCTTCAATCAATTAATTTGAGTGCTGATGAATCATTGTTGACCGGAGAATCAGTTCCGGTTAGAAAAACTAATACAGAAAGTGAAGACGCTAAATTAATAATTACAAAAACACCGGGCGGAGATGATCTTCCATTTGTGTATTCAGGTTCTATGATTATTCAGGGTCAAGGTGTTGTTAAAGTAATTGCAATCGGTCAGAATACGGAGATGGGTAAGATCGGCAAATCACTACGGGATGTAGTAGTAGAGGATACTTTATTAAAAAAGGAAACCGGAATATTAGTTAAGAGAATTGCTATCATTGGAGCTTTTCTGTGTTTGACTGTTATTCTGGTATTTGGTGTAGTAAGAAATGATTGGATACAAGGATTTCTTGCCGGATTGACTTTAGCTATGGCAATTCTACCGGAAGAATTTCCGGTAGTACTTACTATTTTTCTTGCATTAGGCGCTTGGAGAATGTCAAAGCGAAATGTGCTTACAAGGCACATTCCGGTTATTGAAACCCTTGGGGCCACAACTGTTCTGTGTGTAGATAAGACAGGAACTCTTACTTTAAACCAGATGGGAATAGCTAAGATCTATGCTAATAATATGTTCTTGGATTCAAACCAAATTGAGAAAAATCCCATCCCCGAGAGTTTTCATGGAATAATTGAATATGGGATTTTAGCAAGTAGAAAGGACCCGTTCGATCCAATGGAAAAGGCACTTAAGAGATTGGGAGAATTAAAATTAAGCGGTACTGAACATCTACATTCTGATTGGGAATTAGTGGAGGAATATCCTTTGTCAAAGCAATTGCTCGCTATGACTAATGTTTGGAAATCAATCAGTAAAAATCAATTGACCATGTCTGCAAAGGGGGCTCCGGAAGCAATCATTGATTTATGCCATTTAGATGATCTTGAGAAAGAAAAACTTTTAGCGGTTGTGGAAAAAATGAGTGGCGAAGGGCTTAGAGTTCTTGGTGTGTCTAATGCAACTTTTGACATGAAAGAATTACCGGAAAATCAGCATGATTTTGATTTTGATTTCATTGGATTCATTGGTTTTGCAGATCCTGTTCGTCCTACTGTATCAGTAGCAATTAAGGAATGTTATAATGCGGGGATCAGGGTAATAATGATAACCGGGGATCATCCGGGAACCGCAAAAAACATCGCTGCACAAATTGGATTAAAAAATTCCGATAACTTCATTATCGGGCAGGAATTGAACGAGATAAGCGACAGCATGCTAATTGAAAAGATTAAGGACATTAATATTTTTTGTAGGGTTGCACCCGAGCATAAGCTTAAAATTGTAAATGCCTTAAAAGCTAATGGAGAAATTGTTTCAATGACTGGAGATGGAGTAAACGATGCCCCTGCTCTCAAATCTGCAAATATTGGAATAGCAATGGGAGGAAGAGGAACAGATGTTGCCCGTGAATCTGCTTCGTTGGTTCTGCTGGATGACGATTTTTCTTCTATTATCGGTGCTGTAAAAATGGGGAGAAGAATTTATGATAATTTGAAAAAGGCTATGACGTATATTATCTCTATACACGTCCCTATAGCGGGATTATCATTACTTCCGCTTATATTTAATAAAGAATTGATCTTATTCCCGATTCATATAGTTTTTCTTCAATTGATTATTGATCCTGCATGCGCGATGGTTTTTGAAGCTGAAAAAGAAGAAGTCGGTTTACTAAGTAAGCCTCCACGAAATATTAAAGAACCTTTATTCGGGAAAAGAAATTTATTAATCAGTTTATCTCAAGGTATGGCAGTTTTATTTTCTGTTTCGGTAGTTTATTTTATTGCATTAGAAAACGGAAAAGGAGCTGGGGAGGTAAGAGCGTTATCTTTCACAACATTAATTCTTGCAAATCTTGGTTTAATTTTATCGAACAGATCGTGGAAAGATGAGATTTTCACAATTTTAAGAAAGAAGAATACGGCATTCTATTGGATAGCATTCGGTGCAATTACTTTTCTCGGTATAATATTATACGTTCCTGAAGTAACCGCTCTTTTCCGCTTTAACTATTTACATATTGAAGATTTGATGATCTGCTTTTTAGCGGCTCTTTTTTGTATAACATGTATTGAATTAATAAAAATTACAAACCGACTTATTGAATATTTAAAATATTGAAAGGATGAACCAATGACAAGATTGAAATTCTTGATAGTCTTCAGCATTCTAAATAACTTTCTACTAAATGGTTTTCATTATAATAAAAATAATAAGGATTAAGCGTCCCATGGCAAAAATTCAAAAATTTGTGTTACCCCTATTAGCATGTGTAACCTTGTTAACCATTTATATTTTTTATTTCTCATCGGCAAAAGGACTCGGATCATTTAAAGATTATGATCCCTATAGCCATGCTCAGAAAGAAATTGTTGTTAAATTATTGAGTGAACGAGGAATAGAAAAAATTGAAAATGGACAAAAAACTTTATTTTACGTTGAGGATAGGCAGGGAACTCAATTGCCTATTCAAACAGAAAAAAGTTTACCCGACGGATTTGAAAATTCGGAAACTATTAAACTTACAGGACATATCTGCGGGGGAAGTTACGAATTAATAAACATAGAAATTGACTGACCGGATATTCCCTCACTTAGGGGATTAGCCAAAGAATGAGTTTTTTATGGTGGCAAAAGCTCGTGGCAAATCAAATGAAATTCTGTGAACAAGATTTTGTAAGTTTAAAATATGAAGAATAAATTTTAGGATAGTTAACACAATTGATTAAACCATTTAAAGGATGTAATTGTCTATTTATAGTCAAAATTATCTTTAAGGATCAAGATGACGTTCGATAAAAAATTTTTACTTGTAACAATACTAACGATTCAGTTTTTTAATTTAGTACTTAAAGCTCAACGGCATGATGAAAACGAAGGTGGTGTTTTATCAGGATTTGTATTCGATCAAAAATCATCAAAACCTATAGAATTTGCTACCGTAATAATTCATAATGAGAAAGATAAGAAACAGTTAACGGGGGGCATCACTAATGGTTCCGGTCAATTCAAAATAGAAGACTTGCCGGTAGGATCATATTATGTTACGATAAGTTTCATCGGTTTTGAAAAATATCAATCAAAGAATTTCAATATCAGCGGTGAAGCTAAAATTGATCTTGGTAAAATATATCTGAATACTAAAGATATAGGAATGAAGGATGTTTTAATTCAAGGAGACCGGATTCCAATTTCATATCAGATTGACAAAAAGGTAATTAATGTTGGTGAGAATTTTACTTCTATGTCGGGAACCGCCGTTGATGTTCTTGAGAATGTTCCATCGGTAACGGTTGATATAGATGGTAATGTAAGTTTAAGGGGAAGCGGAAGTTTTACCGTTTTGATAGACGGGCGACCTACAATAATGGATGCAAACATCGCATTGCAGCAGATTCCCGCCACTTCAATTGAGAACATTGAAATAATAACTAATCCCTCAGCAAAGTATGATCCCGAAGGAACTGCAGGAATAATAAATGTTGTTCTTAAAAAAAATTCTAATAACGGATTGAGCGGCATTGCCGGTATAAATGCCGGATTAAAGGATAAATATGGTGCGGAAATATTAACCAACTACAAAAACAATGAAACTCAACTAAATTTCGGTTTGAATTATAATAAAAGAAATTCGTCCTCAATCGAAAACAGCAATAACTGGACGAATGACGGCAACATCTACTCATATTACAATTCTGACGGAAGTTCTTTCCGAAAAAATGAACACTTCGGCGTAAGAGGATCAGTCTCATGGGATTTCGGTGATGAGAAGATTCTTTCTCTCGCCGGAAAATACAGTGATCGAAAATCTTTTGATAATTCAATCTCTAATTATGCCGAATGGACTTCGGTCAGTTCTTCAAAAAGTTATTTTAATAGTCGAAATGAAGGAGTCAGGGGTGGAGGAGAATATCAATTAACAGCTTCCTATAATCATCCTTTTAACAACAGCGGACATGAACTTGTCGTAGAATTGGATTATGAAACAGAAGATGGGAATGATGAAACAACGAATAATCTGTATAATGGTTTGTTGTTGGTAGATGGCAAAAAAGCATCTGAGTCAGGACCGGCAAACGAATTGACATCCAAAATTGATTATCAATTACCGATCGGAGAAGAATCAAAATTTGAATCCGGCTATCAAGGAGAACTCCAATTATCAAATGAAATAACATTTTTGGAAACCTACAATTCTGTTACAAATATTTATGAGAGGGATCCACTTTTTTCAAACGATATAAAATATTATACAAATCAATATGCGCTGTATTCAATTTATTCAAGCAAGGTTGGAAGTTTTGGGTATAAGATGGGAGTGAGAGGAGAATATACAGGCAGGGAAGTTAAAATTGATACAAAGAATCAAAACTTTTCTTTGACCAATGGGATTTGTTTCCTACCGCACATTTTTCATTTGATTTCGGTTCGGGCAATCAAATGATGACAAGTTACACAAGACGAATAAACCGTCCACATGGTTGGGAATTCGAACCGTTTTTAACATGGATAGATGCGTATAATGTGAGGATCGGCAATCCATCCATATTACCGGAATATATTGATTCGTACGAATTGGGTTTCCAGAAAATTATCGGTAACAGTTTAATTTCTCTTGATACATATTACCGGGTAACAAATAATAAGATAGACAGGATAAAATCTTTCTATTCCGATAATGTAACTATTCAGACACCTCAAAATATCGGAAAAGATTATGCTGTAGGTGCAGAAACTTTTGTCAATTTTGATCCAGTGGATAAATGGACTGTTAATTTAATGGGCAATCTCTACAACTATAAAATTGCAGGAACATTAAACGGAAGTGATTTCAACAGAAATAGTTTCAATTGGAATATGAGATTTAATAACACAGTAAAATTGAGTTCCGAGACCATGATACAGTTGAATCCGATGTATAACAGCCCCACGGTGAGCGCACAGGGGAAACGTGAAGGATATGTATCCACCAACTTAGCAGTAAAACAGTCTTTATTTGATAAACTGCTTACTGCAACTCTGCAGATTAGAGATGTTTTTTCAGCCTCAACTCAAGAATCCGTAAACGAATCATTTGATTTTTACAACTACCGTTATTCCAAACGCGAGTCACCGGTTGTGATGCTTAATCTCCGTTTTAACATTAATAACTATAAGAACCATGAAAATGAAAATGGGGATGGAAACGGAAATATGGATGGGGATAACGGAGAATAAATTAAAAAACCAATGACAATGAAGTGTTTCGAAGCATTTTTGATTTGTTCATAGAATATTTTGCAACACGAAGCTATACTAGTCAACAAACGATGATGTCCATAATGGCATGTTATAGCTATTTGAGAATAAGAGACAGGCAGTATCAATCATCAAAAACTATTTTTTAAATTTATGAAACTACAAGCAATCATTAAAAAAAACTCCAAGAATATTTGGCCGAAATGGTCAATTGCATTCAAGATAATGCCTTTCATAATTTTAGTAGCTCTCTTAAAGTTTCTTTCTCATAAATTTGGTTTAGAAATTATGGAGTTAAATTCCTTGTTCACGAGTTTAGTAGCGGGGACTATATTCTTGATAGGTTTTCTTATTAAAGGAGTATTATCAGATTACAAGGAAAGTGAAAAAATTCCAAGCGATCTTTCAGCATCCATGAGGACATTATTTGATGATACTTACACCGTCTATAAAGGTAAAAACTCTGATGCAGCCTATAAATTTATAGAATATCAAAGGTCATTTATCTATCTACTGATAGATTGGTTCTACAAAAAAGAAAGAACGCAATTAATATTAAAAAAAATTAGTTCGATGAATGATTTTTTTATTGAACTTGATAAAGATGGTGTTCAACCCAATTATATAATAAAAATGAAAAATGAACAGAACAGCATAAGAAAGATGATTTTAAGAATTGATACAATAAGAGCCACAGAATTTGTCGGTTCAGCTTATGCAATTGTTCAAGCCATGGAGTTTATAATTATACTTGCTTTAATAATTATAAAAATTGAACCGTTCTACGCATCCCTCTTTTTCACACTACTTGTTACTTTCTTGTTAACCTATATGTTTTTACTAATTAGAGACCTTGATAATCCTTTTGATTATTCTGTAAAAGGTGAAAGTGGGACAGAAATTTCATTAAAACCACTCCACGATCTTGAAAGTTCGCTCAAAGATTTTAAATAAAATCAGATATCTCATCAGTAGCTTTAGAGCTTAGTTAATGATTTATCAGATTTCATTCTTCCGAATTCTCTATTCTAAATATTGACCACTGAAAACTTTTTTCCCATCTCTTACAACCTTTTTAAACTTATTTTAGTCTAACTAATAAAAATGGAGTTAACGTTTTACGGGATTTATTTCTGCGGAAGAATTTTTAAAGTATCTCAAAGAAGTGAAGTAGAGGTGAATGAGGGATGTTAGACTATGAGACTTTAAGACTGCGGGACTTTGGGATTTTGAGATGGTGAATGAAAAGATTTCCTTAGCTGTAAAAAATGATTTCTTTGTAGGATATGGGTGACTCCTTAATTGTGAAAAATCGCTCCTTAGCAGGATAGGAGTTATTTCTTAGACAGGAAAAACCATTCCTTAGCGCCGAAAAACTGCTCTTTAGTAAAGAAAAAGCACTCCTTAGCTGCAAAAATCCATTCCTTAGTATCCTTTGTCTCGCTCCTTAGTTGCGTGAAATCATATCTGAGACCTGTAAAACTGCTCCTTAGTTGAGTAAAACTACAGAATAGCACTAAAACAGCGTAAAAAAAGACTTTTATACCGGAACACGGGACTGTGGGGCTTCGTGACACTTCGTGAAAAACCTTCGCGTTCCTTCGTGATAGAGTTTTTGTCCTTACACGAAGTTGCACGAAGAAGGCACGAAGTTACACGAAGAGAACCCGCGAATGAATCCATGATCCATTTTAATATTATGGCGAAGTAATCATTATGTGAAAGCCCTGCAAGGGCATTATAACATAACATAGGGCGAAGCCCTATGATGATAAATGAAACTCAAATCAAAAGCCCTGAAAGGGCGCAATAATTTATTGAACTAAAGTATACCCTGACCTTTCAGGGCTATGTGTTTGCGGAATGATCCTTAAGATAAACAACGCAATAGTTTTATGATGACCGTATAAAATGTTTTCACACAATTAACCGTAGAACCAAAAATATTAATTGACATTTATTTATTAAAGTTGTAAGATTACAATGGTACTTTGAGAAAGTGGGAATACGGGGTCTTAACTCTTGAACTTACTTTCTAAATTTATTTCGCATCAGATTTTATAACCTATTTTCTTTTTGCGAAAAAAGACTTTAGATTTATTTTTGTTTTGTTAACAACAATCATATAAAACAATAAAGGAGCATGAAGATGAAAGTCGAGATCAAAAAACTACCGGTAAGTAGAAAAATTTTACTGGAAGAGGCGAACAACAGTTACTCAAATCTTGCGGATAAACCGGAGCTTGCCGCACAGGGAATAACGGAGGCATATAAGGCGGGTTTTAAGTCCGATATTTTAGCCGCCGAGAATTTCAAATCAGACAAGGAAATTAAAAAAGAAAAAGCCGCACTGACGGTTTTGGTTAAAGCAAAACTAAAAGATTGTCATAAGTGGTTAAAGAAGGGGGAAAATTTTCTTGAACTTACCTTTAAACAAAAGTCACCTCAAACAGCAGAATACCCCGATTATCAAGGCGCAAAGAACAATGACATCCTAACCATAGATGCGATGTCTTCCGCGGGAAATGTATTAACCAAATATGCAACGGAAGTAACAGCAAAGGGAATGTCCGCAATTTTTGTAACCGAAGGCGCAACTTTAAAAGATGATTTAAAAGCGTTGGGTTTGCAGATTGGTTCCGCAGAGGATGATTTTGAACAATACACCATTGAGAGAAATCTTGCATTAGTTAAAGTGTATGATGAAATAAATGAAATTAACCGTGCGGGAAGACTTGTTTTTGAAAAAGACCCGGCGAAGTTAAAATCGTTTGAGTCTCCCTGGTTCAAGAATGGTGGAGGGAATGAGGAGGCGCCTCCCGTAGAACCGATAGTGCCACCGGTGAGCTAGTGGAAAGTAAAAAGTAAAAAGTGGAAATCAGAATTAAGAAGTCAGAAGTAAAAACCTAAAACTGATAACTGATTCGCCGCGGCGAACAGGTAACTTATTTGAGGATGATGAATAAGCTGATGCAGAGTTGTTTAACATTCTTGGATAAATGGATGAGTTCTAAAATGAATTAGAAAAAATTTAAACCTCCGAGGTACGCATAGGGCGTACCTCGGAGGTTTGAGCGACTGAAAAAAAAATTACAAATAACAGAAAGATTTTTATCGGTTATTAAGTTCTTAAATAATTATTAACAACGTAGCTATTGCTTGTTCTGAATCGAAAACTGGAAATTTTCAATATACAAGAGCATACAAAGAAGCTGCGTCCAGAGATGGACGCATTTTCTTATGTCTTTGTATATAGGTATTCCAGTACCCCGGTTCAGGACATAATGAAAGTTGCGTCCTTTTTTTGTTTTAAAAATTAATGTTACGCAAAATTTATATTCAAGTTTTCTTAAACAACCTTGTGAAACTTGACAACGACTCAAAGAAGCGTGGCTATGGAAAACATAATTTTTCATAAGATGAGCCGCGTGAAAGTAGAGACTTGCCATCTCGTGAAATAAATTTAGAAGATCAATTCATTATTGCAAGAACATCAAAACGGCTTGTTGTGCTTGCGGTTGACTCGGTTGCAGGTGTTTATGAACTTGAGCGCCATCAAGTTGTAGATGCTGAGGAAGTATTCCTCATATTAGGAAAATTCTTGAATAATAACACTGATTAGTTTATAAATTGCATGGAAGGACTGTTTATGGAAGCAAATAATTTATTAGAGTATGGGAAAATAAATGACTTTTTAAATAGCACATGGGTGATACAAGAAAATCTTGAAGATGGGATATTTATTATTAATAGAGAGCATGAGATTATTAGAGCCAATAAAAGCTTTATTAATATTTTTAATAAAATAAAAATCAATGAAATTATAGGTAAAAAATGTTTCAACTTGTTTGATAACAATGAAGCCATCTGTGAGAATTGTCCGGTCGAAAAAACTTTTAAGGAAGGCGCGTTTGGGCAACATGTAATAAATAGACAAAAGATAGGCGGGGAGAAAATTATTCTAAAAGAGTCGCTTTTTCTTTTAGTAGATGAAAATAGCGCTATATCTCATGCACTTGTTTATTCAAGAGATTGTACTTATGAGGATACCTTAGAAGAGCAGTTAAGAAGTTCAGTTCTATTGATTGGACTTGAAAAATTAGCTGCAGGTATAGCTCACGAAATAAGGAACCCTCTTGGCAATATTACCGCCGCTGCTCAATATTTTCTTAGCAAGTCTGAAACTGACGGCGAAATGAAAAAATATCTCAAGCTTATATTGAGAAATTCCGAAAGGATGAACAAAGCTATTAAGGACTTAATTAACCTGGCAAAACCGCACGAAGTAGCTTTTACTATTGGTACTATTGATAAAATTATCGATAATGTATGTTTGCTTGTTCAGGCAAGATTATTAAAACAGCATGTACAACTTTGCAAAAAAATCTCACATTATCGACCAAAAATTCTGTTAGATGAAAAACTTCTTGAAGAAGTGTTTCTGAATATAATACTAAACGCTATAGAAGCTATGCCAAAAGGGGGAAAACTTACCATCTCTGTTTATACTGAACAAAATGGTGACGAAGTTGTAATTAATGTTACTGATACAGGAGTAGGCATCTCGGAAGGCAACATAGATAAAATATTCGATCCTTTCTTTACTACAAAAAAAGACGGCACGGGATTTGGTCTTTCTTTGGTCCGCCAGATTGTTGAGTTGCATAAAGGAAAGATTGAAGTTAAAAGCAAGCTTGATTATGGAACGGAAGTGAAAATTATTCTACCATCATATAAAGAGGATATTTTATAATGGGGAAAATACTTATAGTTGATGATGAAAAGGATATGCGTCAGCTGCTTTCTGATATTTTAAAGTCGGAAGGATATGAAGTACGTACGGCGGAATCAGGTAAAAAAGCGCTTAAAGAGATCGAAGTAATGCGACCGGAGATAGTTTTGTTAGATATTAGACTGCCCGATATGAATGGTATTGAAGTTTTAAAAGAAATCAAAAAGTTAGATGAAAGTATTGTTGTAATTATGCTTTCAGCGTATGGCGAGATACAAAATGCGGTTGATGCAATGAAGTTAGGCGCATTCGATTATTTTACCAAGCCATTTCATAATGAAGAAATAATTTTAGATATAAAAAAAGCGCTTCAAACAAGACATCTTGAAATAGAAGTTGCAAGGTTAAGGAAGAAATTAGAAAACAAAGGGAACAATGAAATATTTATAGGAGAAAGCGCTCAAGTAAAAAAAATTTTAAATCAAATAAAAACAATTGCTCCTACTAATCTGACTATTACTATTCAAGGTGAAAGCGGGACAGGTAAAGAATTAGTTGCCAGGCTAATTCATCAGAACAGCGTTCGAAATAACGGATCATTTATTGCCGTGGATTGCGGAACCATACCGGAAAGCTTAGTTGAGAGTGAACTATTTGGTTATGAAAAAGGAGCTTTTACCGGGGCCGTCACAAAAAAAGAGGGAAAATTTGAATTGGCTAATAAAGGTACTATATTTTTAGATGAGATTACTAATTTACCGTTTTTCACTCAAGCAAAACTATTAAGAATAATTCAAGAGCGAAAGATTCAACGCTTAGGAAGTACAAAGGAAATAAGCGTTGAAATAAGGATAATTACTGCTACAAATAAAGTTTTAACTGAAGAAGTTAAAAAAGGGAATTTCAGGGAAGACCTCTACTATAGGATTAATGAATTTAATATCACTATTCCCTCTCTAAGAGAAAGAAAAGAAGATATCCCAATATTGGTCAAGCATTTTATTGAAGAAGCAAATTTAGAATTCAAAAAAAATGTAGAATGGACATCCGGCGAAGTAATGAAATCTCTATTAAATTATTCTTTACCCGGGAATGTGAGAGAGTTAAGAAATATAATTAGAAAAGCCGTACTCTTATCAGATTCGACTTACATTAAAGAGATAGATTTAGGTTGGGAAATTATTCCAGACCTAGAAAAATACAACTTTTTACCTGATATGAATAAAGGAATTTCACTTCGGGAAATAACGAACAAAGTAACCAAAGAAATTGAAAAAAATATTATTAGTAAAGTGTTAACCGAGACAAAGAATAACAAAGTAATGGCTGCTAAAATTCTCAAGATAGACCGCATGACATTATATTCAAAAATAAAATCTCTTGGACTGTAACATAAATTCTGCAAAGTGTAGAATCACATTTACTAATTCCCATCGTCTCTCCATCCACAAAAATTTTATCAACAACTACTTCTCAAGTAAAAACAATGCATTACAAAAAAGACTTAACCTTTTACGTTAAATAAAAATACGCTGGTATCTTATTTGCTGCAATAATGATAAAAATAAAACAGCTAGAAGCTTTTAATATAAAAACATCTAATGGACTGTTAAATAACATAAAGTTATTAAATATGCAAAAAATATTAATAGTTGATGACGATAAAGATATGTGTAATATAATCTCCACTATTCTAAAACAAGAAGGTTATAAAATATTTAAAGCGTATGATGGCAAACAAGCAATAAGGGAAATTAGCATAAAGAATTACAATCTGGTAATACTGGATTATAGATTACCTAATATGGATGGAATAGAAGTTCTTCAAAAAATACGAAATATGGGACTATCAATTAATGTAATAATGATTTCAGCTTATGGAAATGATTCAATAAAATTAAAAGCCAAGGAATTGGGAGTTGATCAATTTTTAGATAAACCGTTTAACCTGAGCAAACTTTTTAAAGTAGTTAAGAATACAATATCAAAAAAATAAAATGAGGTAAACCGCTCCCTCATAAAAAAGAAGCGGAATTAATATCAACCTAATATAAACCGAAGGAGGTTTACAATGGTAGAGAAAGCAATCGGGTCATCCAGTTTGGTCGAAGTTATTGACCGAATATTGGATAAGGGCGTCGTTGTTGATGCTTGGGTAAGAATCTCTTTAGTAGGTATTGAAATACTTGCTATTGAAGCAAGAGTAGTTATTGCTTCAGTTGAGACTTACCTGAAGTATGCTGAAGCTATCGGCTTAACAGCTACAGCAGCTTAAAAACTGTGCAGAAGGATTGTTGTCGAGTTATCCTTACATCCTCTTAAAAAGGAAAAAGCATTTCTCGCCAAGAAATTCCTTCATATTTAACTGGGAAAAATAATGGCTTTGAAAGACGATATGAATGATACTATAAAAAACGAAATCTTTTTCTTTGAGCATGGAGTTCAAAGTATGAACTCTATTTTTGATAATACCCATCAACTCATTGAATTTTTTCAGGATTCTTTCTTTGATGTAAAACAAGAAAGAGAAAAGATCAATATCGCATTACGGGAAAATCTTGCCAAAAATAATTCGTTGCGTAGAAAAGACTTTGACAATATGGTGAATGACATTCTTGCAATACAAGATGAAAGTGAAAAAGAAGTAAAAAATCTGTTGAAGAATTATTTAAACGAACAAAAAGAATTATCTCATTCTTTAATAAACAATTTGGACAGGTTTAAAAATGCCTGTATAAATGGTAACTCCCAAGAAATTAAAAAGTTGCATGATTTGATTCGACAAATTCTCGCTAAACAAGATGAAAGAAAAAATGAGATGACTTCTAAACTAAAAGAGTTTCAAAAAGAACAACAAAATTTTACATCTCAGTTTAAAGAGTTTTTAGCCAGGGGAAATGAACTTCGAATACGCGATTTTAAAATAATGCTGAAAGAATTTAAACTGCAACGTGAGGAAAGATTGGTTTTACAGAAAGAAAGAAAAGAAGATGTTGCTATAATGCTATCCAATTTTAAAAAAGATAGAGAGAAATATACTTTGATTTCCAAAAGAATTAAAAATATTAACACAAAACAAAAGGAGAATTAAAATGAGTATAGCCGCTGAAATGAAAACAC
>Ga0265292_1000347_pt1 | contig 73209 bp, 80 predicted proteins | sample Munlanlewell296A_FD_189080 | JGI IMG/M metagenome (GOLD analysis project Ga0265292, IMG submission 189080) | Leachate microbial communities from a municipal landfill in Southern Ontario, Canada - Leachate well 296A | ecosystem: Engineered > Solid waste > Landfill > Unclassified | place: Canada...
ATAACGTAGCGATGACAGTAGAGCTGATCACCCCGATAGCAATGGAAAAAGGCGTTAAGTTTGCTATCCGTGAAGGCGGGCATACAGTCGGCGCCGGTGTTGTCACAGATATTTTGAAGTAAAGTTTATATAATGGAGCAGGGTGGATAAATAATTATGGTAGCAACGACACAAAAAATTAGAATTAGGTTACGCGCGTACGATCACAAAGTTCTTGATGATTCGTTAACAAAAATTGTGGAGACCGCGAAACGTACAGGTGCGACTATTTCCGGGCCGGTATTGTTACCGACGGATAAACGCAAATATACGGTATTGCGCTCGCCTCATACAGACAAGAAATCAAGAGAACAGTTTGAGATGAGAATTCATAAAAGATTAATTGACATTCTTGAACCGACTCCCAAAACTGTTGAAGAATTGATGAAGCTTGATTTACCGGCTGGCGTGGATGTTGAAATTAAAGCATAATATTATAGTAAGGAAATGATGAATAGGGTAAAGGTGAATTAACGTGTTAAAGAAATTGTTAGGAACAAAAGTTGGGATGACGCAAATATATGATAGTAGCGGTAAAGCTGTTCCTGTAACAGTAATTGCTGCGGGGCCATGTTACGTAATACGTAAGAAAACGGTTGCTACCGATGGGTATAATGCGTTGCAGTTGGGATTTGGTGATAGACCAAGAAAAGTTAATAAACCCAAGACCGGATATTTTGTGAAAGCTAATGCAACGCCAAACAGTATACCTGTAAAGTATTTGAAAGAGTTTAGGGTTAACGATATTGATAAATGGCAGGTCGGGCAGGAGATTAAGGCGGATACTTTTGTTGTTGGTGACCATGTTGATGTTCGTTCTAGAACAAAAGGGCATGGGTTTTCTGGTGTGGTTAAACGCTATAACTTTGCCGGCGGTCCGTCTACACACGGACAATCTGATCGCCAGCGTGCGCCTGGTACCAGTGGTGGACAGGAGCCGCAGCGTGTTATCAGAGGTAAACGTATGCCAGGACATTATGGCTATGATTGGTGTACAATACAGAACTTGCGCGTTGAAAAAGTTGATGCCGAAAAAAATTTGTTGTTACTTCGCGGAGCAGTCCCGGGAGCAAACCGCGGGTTGGTATTGATAGAAAAAAGCGTAAAGAAAGAAAAAGTTGTGGTAGTTGTGAAAAAAGATGATAAAGCTAAGAAGAAAAAAGGGTAATTGGGTAAGAATGTCTTATGGGAATACCGTTATTTAGTGCAGTAGGAGAAAATGTAGGGACAGCGTCGTTACCTCCGGTGTTTGAAGGTAAGGCAAACAAAAAGTTGCTTTATGAAGTTGTAAAATCGTACCTTGCACGTCAAAGGCAGGGGACAGCTTCTACCAAACGGCGGGATGAAGTATCAGGTGGCGGAAAGAAACCGTGGCGGCAAAAAGAAGCAGGTCGTGCGCGTGCGGGTAGTATAAGGTCGCCTTTGTGGAGACACGGCGGTATTGTTTTTGGGCCAAAACCGAGGTCTTATTACGTCGATATACCAAAAAAGAAAAAGAAGATGGCATTACTTTCCGCATTAATGTCTAAAACAAAGGATATGTTTGTTATACAAGATATAATTATAACTGAAGCAAAGACAAAAAAGGCCGCGCAGTTATTAAAAAAAATTGGTTTATCAGGTGATAAATTGTTTATAGTTGTTGATAAAATGGATAAAAACATTGTGCGGGTGTTTAATAATATTGATGGTGTAACACTTTTCACTGCAGCTGACTTGAATGCATACCATATTTTGTCAAGCAGGAAAATATTGTTAACCCAAAAAGCGCTGGATGTTGTAATTGAGAAATTTAAAGATATTAATGTTAAGGGAGAAGAGAGTAAATGAACCCGTATGAAATAATTATCCGGCCTATTGTTACCGAAAAGGGTACGGCGTTAAAAGAGAAAAATAATCAATACTTGTTCCAGGTAAAAGTGAAGTCAACAAAAGGACAGGTAAAGCAAGCGGTGGAAACATTGTTTAAAGTTAAAGTTAAAAAAGTAGTAACAATGATTACCGGTGGAAAAAAGCAACGGTTGCGTATGGGCGCGCCAGAAGGGCGGCGTCCTGACTGGAAGAAAGCTATTGTTACCGTTGCTGAGGGTCAGCGGATAGATCTTGAAGAAAAGGTGTAAATAATTATGGGTATTAAAACTTATAGGCCGTACACGCCGTCTCGCAGGTTTATTACGACACTTGATAACAGGGATGTTATCACGAAGAAAAAGCCTATGCGGAAACTTACGGTAGCGTTAAGAAAACAGGGGGGAAGGAATAATACTGGCCAGCTTATGGTGCGCCATCAGGGCGGCGGGCATAAGCAAAGGTATAGGATTATTGATTTTCGTCGGGATAAACTTAATATGCCGGCAGTCGTTAATGCTATAGAATACGATCCTATCCGTTCGGCACTTATTGCATTAGTGAAATATGAAGACGGTACGTACAAGTATATTCTTCACCCTATTGGATTAAAAGTAGGGGATATTATTATGTCAGGGGAAAACATTGATATTCGTGTAGGTAATGCTTTACCATTAGATAAAATCCCTGAAGGTACTATGGTGCATAATATTGAAATCCTTCCCGGTAAAGGCGGGGTCATGGTGCGTTCTGCAGGAGCGACAGCACAGGTTATGGCAAAAGAAGGTGAGTATGCACATTTGAGGATGCCGTCCGGTGAAACGCGGATGGTATTGTTAAGATGTATGGCAACAATCGGGCAGGTGGGAAATATTGAACATGAGAATGTTGTGCTTGGTAAAGCCGGACGCAGCCGTCACATCGGTATCCGCCCGACAGTTCGCGGTACAAAAATGAATTCTGTTGATCATCCGCATGGCGGCGGGCGAGGGCATTCAAAAGGCGGAAATCATCCGCAGTCACCCTGGGGCCAACCGGCAAAAGGGTATCGCACAAGAAAGAAAAAAGTGTGGGATCAATTTATTATTCGACGCAGACAAGATGCCAAGGTATTGGGTTAATTATAAAATCAAGATAGTACGGAGGAAAGAGGGAACATGAGTAGATCGTCGAAAAAAGGGCCGTATGTTGACCAGACCCTAATGCTGAAAATACAGAAAATGCAACAGACCGGAGAAAAAAAGGTTGTCAAAACATGGGCGCGGGCATGCATGATAATACCGGAATTTGTCGGGTATACAATCGCGATACATAACGGTAAGAAGCATTTACCGATTTTGATAACAGAACAGATGGTCGGGCACAGGCTTGGTGAGTTTTCACCGACCCGTCGGTTTTCCGGTCACGGTGAAGCGCATACTAAGGAAGCAACGGAACTCACATAAGTAAAAAGGCGTGTTTTGGAAATTACGGTATATATTTTATTTGAAAGTAATTGGTGAATTAAAATGGAAGCAAAAGCTATTGCGCGTAATCAACGTATAAGTCCGCGGAAGGTAGCACAGGTGCTTAACACTATTCGCGGGAAGTCGGTTAATGATGCTATGAATAAATTATCGTTTATGACAAAATCAGCAAAGAAGGTTGTAGAGAAGACATTGTTCTCTGCAGTGTCAAATGCAGGGAAGAATGTGGACGTTACGCACTTGAAAGTAAAGAAAGCGTGGGTCACGGAAGCGACACATATGAAACGTATTAAAGCCGCTGCACAAGGCCGTGCGGTAACGTTTCGTCACAGGATTTCGCATTTAACGATTGTTGTTGGTGATTAAAAGAAGTTATTTGTAAAAAATACAGGAGGAGAGTAATTAAGTAATGGGGCATAAAGTTCCGCCAAAAGCTGTAAGGTTAGGTTATATTGAACAATGGGAATCAAAATGGTATGCACCTAAGCGTGACATTCCGGATTTGATCGAAGAAGATTATAAGATACGTGAGTTATTGAAAGAAAAACTTAAATACGCATCTGTTTCGCGTATTGGTATAGAACGGCCGGGTAAAATGTTGAAAATAAATATTTTTACTGCTCGTCCGGGATTAGTCATTGGCAGGCGTGGAACAGAGATTGAAACATTGCGTACGGACTTAGAAAATAAGTTCGGAAAAAAAGTTGGGATATATGTCCTTGAAATTAAGCAGCCGGAGATTGACGCGCAGTTAGTAGCGGACGGTATTGCGATGCAGATAGAGAGGCGTATCTCTCAAAAACGTGCAATGAAGATGGCTATTGAACGGGCAATGCAGAACGGTGCGCTGGGTATTAAGATAATGGTTGGTGGACGGTTAGGCGGTAATGAAATTGCCCGGACTGAATGGGCAAAAGATGGACGGGTGCCATTACAGACATTCCGTGCATTAATCGATTTTGCAAAAGCGCGGGCGTATAATACTTACGGCGTTACCGGAATTAAAGTATGGGTTTTCCGTAAGGAATTTTATAAAAAGACTGACCGTGAACTGCTTGATGACGCAAGGCCGGTCAGCAAAGAGCAGATTGAACAATTGGAGAAGGTTGAGCTTAATGCGGATAAAGCGGAAATTATAGTAGGCGGAGAGGAATAAGAATATGCCGTTAATGCCAAAAAGAGTTAAGTATCGCAAAGCCCAGCGGGGTAAAATGAAGGGTTATTCAAAAGGTGCATTGGAAATATCTTTTGGCGAGTATGGATTACGTGCATTGGAGTCTGTATGGATTACGCAACGACAAATGGAAGCAATGCGTTTAACACTTGCGCGGTTTCTAAAAAAAGGCGGGCGTATATGGTTCCGCATATTTCCAGATAGGCCGGTAACGAAGCATCCGGCGGAATCGCGTATGGGTAAAGGTAAGGGCGATCCGGATCATTGGGTAGCGGTAACTAAAGCGGGGCGGATTATTGTTGAGCTAGGCGGGGTAAGCGCAGCTGATGCTAAGGAAGCGTTGAGATTGATACAGTATAAGTTGCCTATACCTACAAAAATAGTGGCACGGGATTTGTGATAAAACAAAAAAGTAGAAGGTTTTAGTATTTTATGAAAAAAAAGCAATGGACAGAAATTAAGGAAGTCGGGTTGAACGAACTCCAGGCACGGTTGACTGAAATGAAGAGTAAACTTGCGCAATTGAGGTTTAGTAAACGCACTACCGGATTAAAGAATCCGCTGGAAATACGTAATCTTCGTCGTGATATCGCAAGAATTATGACGTTAATAAATACTAAACAGGGAAGTGGAGTGAAGAAATGAAAAAAGTATTAGTGGGTACAGTGAAGAGCGATAAAAATAATAAAACCCGTACGGTTGTTGTGAGAACACAGTCACGGCATCCGGTTCTAGAAAAGTTTGTTAGAAAAAGTAAAAGTTTTTTTGTGCATGACGAACAAAACGCTTCGCATGAAGGTGATGTTGTGGAGATACAGGAATGCAGGCCGCGGTCAAAAAATAAACGGTGGTTATTGTTGAATATTGTTAAAAAGTCTGAAAAACTGGATAAAATTGCCGCAGAAGAAGAACAGGTAACGTTATTGACCGAACAAAAACTTAAAGGCGAAGTTGTTGTAACTGCGGAAAAGCCTGCGACAAATAAAGAATAGTGTTATATAAAAAAAGTTGTGTGTAAAAATTTTAGAATGTAGGTGGCGAACAAATGATTCAAGAACGTGCAATTCTTAAAGTAGCGGATAACTCTGGCGCTAAGTTGGTACGTTGCTTGCGTATCTTAGGGGGTACCGGGCGAAGGTATGCGTTTATCGGTGATATAATTATAGCTTCAGTGCGTGACGCGTTGCCAACTGATAAAATCAAAAAAGGCGAAGTTGTGAGAATGGTTGTAGTGCGTACAGTAAAAGAACACCGTCGTCCCGATGGTAGTTATATTCGTTTTGATGACAATGCCGGAGTAATTATTGATGAAACAGGTGAACCCAAAGCAACACGCGTTTTTGGGCCAGTGGCGCGTGAGTTAAGGGATAAAAATTATTTAAAGATAATATCTTTAGCACCGGAAGTGGTATAAAAAAATGATTATTATTAAGAAAAAAGATAAGGTAAAAATTGTTTCAGGTGAAGATCGCGGTAAGGTCGGGGAAGTATTGAAAGTTATTCCTGAAGAAAATCGTATTATCATTGCAAAAATTAATATGGTAAAACGTCATCTTCGCAGGAGCCAGAACGATCCCGGAGGTATCCGCGAAAAAGAAGCGCCGGTGCATATCAGCAACGTAATGCTTGTATGCCCGAAATGCGAACAACCGTCACGGCCTAAGATTGACAAAATGTCTGACGGAAAAAAAGTGCGTATTTGTCGTAAATGCAATGAAATGATTATGTGAGATATAGTATTTTAAAATAATAAATATACGGAAGGAAAAAGTGAAATGGTTGTTCCACGGTTAAAAGAATTGTATGAAAAAGAAATTGTTTCAAGAATAAAGGAACAAATGAAATATGATAACGCGCTTCAGGTGCCGCGTTTAGAAAAAGTTGTGTTAAACATCGGGTTATCCGAAGCAAAGGAAAATATTAAGGTTATTGATGCGATGACCGCGGATTTTATGGCAATGACAGGGCAGAAGCCACAGGTTACCCGCGCGAAAAAGTCGATATCTAACTTTAAACTCCGTGCTGGCGTGCCGATAGGGTTGAAGGTTACTTTGCGGGGAAGTATGATGTACGAATTTCTTGACCGGTTTATCACAGCGGCAACGCCGCGAATCCGAGATTTTAACGGGTTGCCTACAACTGGGTTTGACGGTAAAGGGAATTATAACGTCGGGATTAAGGAACACCATATTTTCCCTGAAGTTGATCTTACAAAATCGGATAAAGCAAGAGGATTGAATATCACAATTTGCACAACAGCAAACGAAGATGAGCCGGCAAGGTTATTGCTTGAATTTTTAGGGATACCGTTTAAGAAGATTAAGAAAAAAGTTGAGAAAATTGAAAAATAAGTTTTGTATATAAGCAAGGAGTAAAAAGCTAATGTCAACGACAGCGCAGTACGCGAAAAACTTGAAGCCCAAAAAGTATGCGGTTAGGTATCATAACCGTTGCAGGTTATGTGGACGGCCAAGAGGGTATATTCGTGATTTTGGGTTATGCCGTATTTGTTTCAGGATATTGGCACACCGTGGTGAATTGCCGGGTATCATGCGGTCAAGCTGGTAACAGAAATTAAACGGTTACTTGATAAATAATTAAGATTTTAGTAACAAAAATGGAGGAATAAAAGTGAGTTGTTCAACAGATCCTATTGCCGATATGTTTGCTATGATATCCAACGCAAACAGAAATAAGGCGGAGAAAGTGGATATTCCGTCATCAAAGTATAAGACGGAGATTGCGCAGTTATTTAAAAATGAAGGCTATATCGCTAATTTTAAGGTAATAGAGGATAGAAAACAGGGTATCCTCCGCGTGTTCATGAAGTATACACCGGAAGGGTATGGGGTTATACAAAACCTTAAACGCGTATCTAAGCCGGGTCTAAGAATATACAGGACAAAAAAAGGTATGCCATGGGTATACAGAGGATTGGGGACTGCTATTGTTACCACCTCACGCGGAATATTTACGGATAAGGATTGCCGGAGGTTGGGTGTTGGCGGAGAAATTATAGGATTTATTTGGTAATTTATTATGGAAAAAAAACAGGTATTAAAACTCAGTCGCGTAGGTAAGAAACCTATTATTATCCCCGCGGGGGTACAGGTAAGCATTACCGGCAGCGAAGTTAAGGTCAAAGGGCCGAAGGGCGAACTTAAGTTTGCGTTCAACGATAAAATAAAGGTAAGCGTAAAAGAGACTGAAGTTTTGGTTGAAACAACGCATAACGACGCTAAAGTCAGGGCGTTACACGGCCTTACCCGCGCGTTGATTAATAATATGATAATTGGTACGACGCAGGAGTTTAAGAAAGCGTTGGAGTTACAGGGAGTAGGTTATCGTGCAACTATGAAGTCAGATAAGGAACTTGAACTTGTTGGTATCTTTTCATCGCATCCTGTGAAGTTCGAAGTTCCTGCTGGCGTAAAATTGTTGATAGAAAAAAATATTATCACTATTACCGGTATTGACAAGTATCTGGTAGGCGAAACCGCAGCGCGTATACGTAAAATTCGCCCGCCGGAACCTTATCAGGGAACGGGTATACGGTATGTCGGAGAATACATACGCCGTAAGGTTGGTAAGGCGGTGACCGGTACAGCAGCGGCAACGGGTGGAGGTAAGAAGTAATGAGCGAATTTTCAGTAGCAAAAAAAAGGTTTGGTTTTCGCAAGGCGCGGGTACGGAATAAAATTTCGGGTACATCGGAACGTCCGAGGTTGACGGTATCGGCAACATTGAAGCATATATATGCGCAGATTGTTGATGATACACAAGGTATCACTTTAGCAGCGGCATCAACTTTATCGCCTGAATTAAAGGGTAAGATGAAAAGTTCAGGGAATAAAGAAGCTGCTGGTATGGTAGGACAACTTATCGCGGATAAAGCAAAACAAAAATCAATCGCAAAAGTTGTGTTTGACCGCGGTGGCAGGCCATATCATGGTAGAGTAAAAGAGTTGGCAGAAGCCGTAAGAAAAAACGGGTTGCAGTTTTAGGTAAAGTAAAAATATAATCATAAATTAAGGTTTTTGAGGAGGAATAGCTTGGTAGATTATAAGAAAAGTAACAACAGCGGTCAGGATGATTCTTTGGCAGAAACGGTTGTCGCAGTTAACCGTGTAACCAAAGTTGTAAAAGGTGGAAAACGTATGTCGTTCAGCGCGTTAGTAGTTGTTGGCGACAAACACGGTAGTGTTGGATGCGGGTTGGGTAAAGCAGCTGAAGTGCAGTTGTCTATACAGAAAGCAACAACACATGCAAAAAAGAATTTGGTTAAAGTTAACCTCAGTAACACAACGATCCCGCATGAAGTATTAAGCAAGTTTGGCGCATGCCGAATACTTCTGCGTCCCGCAGGACCGGGGACTGGCGTTATTGCTGGGGGTGGTGTCCGTGCGGTACTCGAAGCTGTTGGAATAAAGGATATATTAAGTAAATCGTTGGGTAGTACAAATCCGATTAATACAGTTTACGCGACAATCCAGGGGCTTAAGATGTTACGTACGCCTCAAATTGTTGCGCAAACTTTAGGTAAACAGGAAGAAAAAGGGATTTAAGCGTTATGGATTTAAGTAAACTTGTAACACCGAAAGGTGCAACGCATAGGACAAAAAGGTTTGGTCGCGGGTATGGCAGCGGGCATGGTAAAACATCAGGACGCGGGATGCGCGGGCAACGGTGCCGTTCCGGTGGCGGGCCCCGTCCGGGATTTGAAGGCGGGCAGATGCCGCTTATTCGCAGAATACCGAAAAGAGGGTTTAGTCATTTAAAGTTTGAAGCTGGTGTTTTGTCAATAGTAAATCTTAGCGATATCGTAAAGAAATGCGCGGGTGTCGCAGAGGTAACTCCAGAAATTATGTATTCCAAAGGATTGGCTAAGCTCAATTCCGCGATCAAAGTGTTGGGAAACGGCGAAATTAAGGAAAAAGTTGTTATCAAAGCACACGCTTTCTCAAAAACTGCGCAGGAAAAAATTGCTGCTACTGGCGGCACGGCAGATGTTGTGAAGTGAAAACAAATATTTTTGCAGGGGATAAATTGCAATGTCGATGATAAACAGTTTCGTAGATATTTTTAAGTTGCCCGAACTTAGGCGCAGGGTGTTGTATACACTAGGCATTCTCGCTGCATTCCGTGTTGGCGTGGCAATACCCGTGCCTGGTGTTGACACAGTTGCGTTACAAGCATTTTTTAAAACGCAAAGCCAGACTTTGTTTGGGTTTTTGGATATGTTCTCCGGCGGAGCGCTTAGCCGGTTTGCTATATTTTCGTTAGGCGTGATGCCGTATATCAACGCGTCAATTATTATGTCGTTGCTGCAAACAATTATCCCGTATCTTGAAAAGTTGTCAAAGGAAGGCGATGCCGGAAGGCAAAAAATTTCGCAAATCACAAGGTATGGTACAGTAGTAATGGCGATAATACAAGCTTTCGGGTTGAGCGTAATGATGATGAACATGCGCTCGCCTGATGGGAGAAGTGTAGTCATTGACCCGTCACTCGGATTTCAGTTGATAACTATACTGACACTGGTTACAGGGACACTGTTTGTTATGTGGCTCGGGGAACAGATCACGGAGTATGGTATAGGTAATGGTATTTCATTGATCATCTGTATAGGAATAGTTGATCAATTGTTACCGGCTATCAGAAATTTGACACGGCTTGTTGCTGTACAGGAAATTTCGTTTTTACAGATGTTGATATTAGTAGTTTTAGTTGTTGCGATTGTAGGATTTGTTGTATGGGTGGAAACCGCGCAGAGAAGGATACCTGTTCAATACGCTAAGCGTATGGTAGGAAATAAAGTTTATGGCGGACAAAACACGTATCTGCCTATCCGGGTGGATCAAGCTGGTGTTATCGCCGTGATTTTTGCAATATCGTTATTATCGGCACCGTTGACTGTTGCACAGTTTTTCCCGAATACTGTTTGGGGAAAGGTTATTATGGACTGGTGGGGCCGCGGATCATTTGTTTATGAATTATTCTACGCGGCATTAATAATCTTTTTCTGTTACTTCTATACATCTATAATACTTGATCCTGTAAAGCTTGCGGATGATATGAAAAAATGGGGTGGTTTTATACCGGGGATACGGCCGGGGGATGCAACAGCGAAGTATATTGAACGGATACTTAACAGGTTAGTTCTCGGTGGTGCGTTGTTTGTTGCGTTCATCGCAATACTGCCTGATGTACTTAGGAATGTATTGAAAGCGCCGTTTTTCTTTGGCGGAACATCCGTGCTTATCGTGGTAGGCGTTGCATTGGATACTTTAGGGCAGTTAGAATCGCATCTTATAATGCGGCATTACGAAGGGTTTATGAAAAAAGGGCGGATCAGAGGACGTTGGTTTAATATTAAGTAATTTAAGGGATATATGTATAAACTGATTTTTTTAGGGCCGCCAGGGGCGGGTAAAGGTACTCAAGCAAAACGCGTAGCTGCGGAATTTGGCTTAAAACATATATCAACCGGTGACATTTTTCGTGCGGCTGTTGCAAATAAAACGGCATTAGGTGAGAAAGTTTCTGCGATAATGAAGCAAGGTTTATTAGTACCGGATGAGACAGTAGTAGAATTAGTGGTTGACCACTTGTCTTCCGGAGATATAAAAAAAGGTTATATACTAGACGGTTTTCCCAGAACTTTGGTACAGGCTCAACAGTTTGAGCAATGGATGAAAAAAAAGGGTGACCATCTAACTGGCGTTGTGTGTTTTAGTGTTAACAACGAAAAAGTTGTTAAACGCTTAAGCGCAAGGCGTGGTTGTAAAAAGTGCGGGGCAAATTATAATTTGATGTCTGCTCCTCCAAAAAAGGATGGTTTATGTGACAATTGCGGTGAAGCTGTAACACAGCGACCGGATGATAATACTGATACTATACGTAAACGGTTGGAAGTGTATGATAAAGATACCGCACCGTTGATAGAGTTTTATAAATCTAATAATTTGTTATTTGAAATAAACGCTGCGGAGGAAGAAAATGTTGTCTTCTCCGATGTACAAAAGTTCTTAAATAAGATTAAGTAAATGCAGAAACACAGGTCATTGGGTAATACCCGGAAAATGATTAATGTCTATGACAGTGAAGACATTGAGATAATACGTATTACCGGTAAAAAGATTGCTGCAGTTTGTGCGGCGTTAAAAAGTGAAGTGGTTGATGGTAACAACGCAAAGCGTGTTGATGACCTTGCCGCTAAGATGATTAGGGATGACGAATGTACTCCGGCATTTTTGGGTTACCGCGGTTACCCCGCAACTGTCTGTGTGTCCATAAACAGCGAAGTCGTGCATGGAATACCGACGGAAAATAAGGTTTTTCGTGCCGGGGACGTTGTGTCAGTTGACGTTGGTTTGTTTTACCGCGGGTTTTGCGGTGATATGGCGTTTACAGTTGGGGTTGGACAGGTTGATGCTAAAGTAGCAAATCTTATGGATGCCGGGCGGAAAGCGTTGGATGCGGCTATAAGCGCATCGATTGCGGGTAATCATGTTGGGGACATTTCCGCGGCGATACAAAAGTGTGCGGAAAAACATGGTTTTTCCGTTGTTCGTGACTATGCAGGTCATGGGGTCGGGCACAGGATGCATGAGGATCCGCAGATTCCAAATGTTGGTTTTCCCGGTACAGGGCCGGAACTCGTTCCCGGTATGGTTTTGGCGTTGGAAACAATGCTTAATCTCGGCGGGTGGGCGGTTAAAACATTAAGTGACGGATGGACTGTGGTTACAGTAGACGGGAAAAAGGCGGTACATTTTGAGGATATGGTGGTAATAACACCGTCCGCCGCTGAAGTTGTAACAAGAGGTTGAATATAAGTAAAAGTACTTTTGGAGAGAAATGTAATGGCTAAGAAAGAAGAGAAGATAGAACTCGAAGGTAAAATACTTGAATCATTACCGAATACCATGTTTAAAGTGGAACTCGATAATGGTCATGTGGTATTAGCGCATTTGTGCGGGAAAATGAGAATGAACTATATAAAAATATTACCCGGAGATAAGGTGCGTGTGGAATTATCGCCGTATGATCTGTCACGTGGACGGATAGTTTTCCGGATGAGATAAAGGGGTACTAAAAAAATGAAAGTACGATCGTCAGTAAAACCGTTATGCCAGAAATGTAAAGTTATTCGCAGAAAAAAGGTTTTGCGGATAATATGTTCAGATCCGCGGCATAAACAGCGGCAGGGATGATAGTGTAGCGGCTAAAAACAAATTATTATAGTAAAAAAGGGAAAGGAGTCAGCTGAAACATGGCACGTATCGCAGGGGTGGAACTGCCGAACAGTAAACGTGTAGATATCGCATTAACATATCTTTACGGTATCGGCAGAGTAATGTCGGGAATGATATTAGAAGCGGTTAAGATAGATCCGAGCAAACGGGTAAAAGATCTTACAGACACAGAGGTCAGCAGCATAAGCAATTATATCAGCCAGAATTATAAAATAGAGGGTGATCTCAGACGGGAAGTGTCAGAAAATATCAGAAGGTTAATTGATATAGGTTGTTATCGCGGTTCGCGGCACCGAAGGAATTTACCGTGTCGCGGGCAACGGACACGTACTAATGCGCGTACAAAACGCGGTAAACGTAGGACCGTCGGAGCAACAGCTGTGGTAAAAGCTAAGACACCAGCAGCCGCAGCATAGGGTGTAATGTGGTTTTATTGGATATTATAACAAGGAGAATGTAGAAAAGATGGCAGCACAACAGCAGGAACCTAAGAAGCAGGAACCTAAAAAAACGGCTCCGGCAGCGGCCGCAGCTGAAAATACAGGGAAAGCCGCGTCCCAAGAAACGGTCGCCGCTAAACCGGTTAAGAAACGTAAAAGTTTTACCGGCGGTACCGCAAAGGTGTTCATAACATCGTCGTTTAATAATACGATTATTACTATAGCAGATGAACGCGGGAATACGTTGTTATGGTCATCCTCGGGCAGCAGCGGGTTTAAGGGAACAAAGAAAGGTACACCGTTTGGAGCGCAAATCGCTGCGGAAAATCTTGCGCGGAAGGCTGTTGACCTAGGAGTGTCAAGGGTAGTGGTTCTTGTTCGCGGGCCTGGGTCTGGGCGTGAAGCGGCGGTACGGTCATTACAAGCGTCAGGATTGACTATATTATCAATACGTGATATAACACCGTTACCGCATAACGGATGCCGTGCGCGTAAACCGCGGCGCGTGTAGTATATAATAACAATGTTTAAACAATTAATTTTGAATTACAGGAGGTGTTGTTAATTGGCACGTTTAACTACAGCAAGATGCAGAATATGTCGCCGGTTCGGCGAGAAGTTGTTTTTAAAAGGCGCTAAATGCACGGCGCATTGTACCTACGATAAAAAGGAAAGGCAAAAACAACCGGGACAGCATGGGGGTAAGCGCAGAGGAAAAATGTCAAACTATGCCGTGCGGTTGAATGAAAAACAAAAAGCACGTGCAATGTCAGGGATACTTGAAAGCCAGTTCCGTAAGATGTTCCGCGAAGCGGCAAAGAAAAAAGGGTTGACTGGTACGAACTTATTGATAATTATGGAAACACGATTGGATAATGTGTTGTACCGGTTGGGGATCAGTACATCGCGTTCTCAGGCGAGGCAGTATATTGTTCACGGGCATGTGAAAGTTAATAAACATAGAGTCAATAAACCGTCGTATATTGTTAAACTTAATGACGAAATTACTGTGTCGGACAAAATTAAGAGTACGCCACAAGTAAAACGTTTTGTCGATGAAACATCAAAAGATTACAGTGTTCCGACATGGTTAAGTTTGGACGCGGTAAATTTGGTAGGGAAAATGGTCAGCATACCCACGCGTGAGCAGATCTCGTATCCTGTTGCTGAACAATTGATCATAGAATTTTATTCTAGATAAAAAGGAGTTTAGGGATGAAACCCAAGGAAATAGTTTTTCCACAGCAGATAGTGACTGAACAAAATTCATTGTCGGAAACTTACGGCAAGTTTATTATAGAACCGTTTGAACGCGGATACGGGCATACGCTCGGTAATTCGTTGCGCAGAATATTGCTATCAAGTATTGAAGGCGCTGCCGCAACATCTGTAAAAATTAAGGGAGCGGATCATGAATACGGTACATTACCCGGAGTAAAGGAAGATGTGCTGGAAGTAATGATGAACCTTAAAAAAATCAGGTTCAAAGTGTTTTCTGACGGTCCGGAAAACGTTAAACTTATGATAAACAAGCCCGGGGAGATTAAGGCTAAGGATATTGAGTTAAACAACAGTGTTGAAATCGTGAATCCTGAACAGCATATTGCAACATTGTCACCGGCTCATAAGTTGGAAGTTGAAATTGAAGTAGCACGCGGGCGCGGATATTTACCGGTTGAGAAACAAAACAGGGCTGATTTACCGGTTGGGACAATTTTGGTGGATGCAATATTTACGCCTGTACGGAAAGTTAATTATGAAGTTGAGGATACACGTATAGGACAGATCACGGATTATGATAAGCTTATCATAGAAATCTGGACTGATGGTACGGTAAAACCAGGCGATGCATTGGCGTATGCCGCTAAGATATTAAAGGACAGTATCAGTATATTCATTCCTGCGGAGCTTGATAAACAGGTAGAGAAAACGGAAGAAAAAGAACCCTCACAGGAACAGGATAAACTACAGAAGTTGTTGGATGAACCCGTTGAGATTATGGAACTTTCAGTCCGCGCAAATAAGTGCTTGAAAAAAGCGAAATTACATACTATTCGCGATCTGGTAAGAAAAAAGGAAGAGGAGTTATTAGTATACCGTAATTTCGGAAAAAAGTCGTTGGAAGAAATTATTGACAAACTAAAAGAAATGGGTTTGTCTCTTAGTATGGAAGTATAATCTGTTGTTGATAAACAACAGTATACAATGTCAATGACAGGAGTGTAGGATAATAAAATGAGGAAAACATTAAACTTTAGGAAACTCGGGCGTACAAGTTCACACCGTAAGGCGTTGTTGCGTAACATGGCAACTAGTTTGTTGTTACATGAAAAAGTTAAGACCACAGTTGCTAAAAGTAAAGAAGTAGCGTCGTTTACTGAACGTTTGATTACTCGTGCGAAGAAAAATGATCTTGCAGCTAAACGCTATGTCGCGGGGGTTGTTACAAACAAGGATGTACAAAAAAAGTTGTTTGATGTACTTGTACCACGTTATGCTAACCGCACAAGCGGGTATACAAAACGATACCGTTTGGTTGCGCGGATGTCCGATGGTGCAGAGATGGCTTTGCTGAAACTGATGAACTGAATTATCGTCGGGTAAAGTAGTAATCTAAATTATCTGAGGAAGGAATTGGTAAAAGGACTAACATGTTTAACTTTTTGTACAGCATGTTTTCAAACGACATGGGTATGGATTTGGGAACAGCGTCTACCCTGGTTTATGTAAAAGGACAGGGGATTGTCTTAAACGAACCGTCAGTAGTGGCAATTCATAATGTTACTCATGAAGTATTAGCTATTGGCGTAGAAGCTAAACGTATGTTAGGGAAAACACCTTCTAATATTACAGCGTTACGCCCTTTACGCAAAGGTGTTATCGCTAATTTTGAAGTTACCGAAAAGATGATACGGTATTTTATAAAAAAGGTGCATAATCGCCGGACAATATTACATCCAAGAATCGTAGTTGGCGTACCTAGTAATGTCACGGAAGTTGAACGCCGCGCGGTGATTGATTCTGCAAAACAAGCCGGTGCGCGGGAAGTGCATATAATCGAAGAATCAATGGCAGCGGCGATCGGTGCGGATATACCGATTGGCGAACCCGCGGGAAATATGGTTATCGATATCGGCGGGGGTACGACAGAGGTTGCAGTGATTTCGCTTGGCGGTATGGTGGTATCAAAAACAATACCCGTTGCGGGTGATCAGATGGATGATGCTATTGTACAGTATTTCCGGAAAAAATATAATCTATTTATCGGTGAACCCACAGCAGAAGAAGTTAAGATAAAGGTTGGTTCCGTGTTTCCGATGAAACAGGAACAAACTATGGAAGTCAAGGGACGTGACCAGGTAACAGGATTGCCAAAGACCGTGGTGGTGACATCCGAAGAAATACGCCAGGCATTAAGCGAACCTGCACGTAATGTTGTGGAAATTGTTAAACAAACACTTGAAGAAACTCCAGCGGAACTTGCTGCGGATCTTGTTGACCGCGGGATTGTAATGACCGGCGGTGGATCGTTGATGCGCGGTTTTCCTGAACTTATAAGCCAGGAGACTGAACTACCGGTAAATCTTGCTCCTGATCCGTTAATCTGCGTAGTTTTAGGTACCGGTAAATTTCTTGAAACTCTTGATGCATTAAAGAAAAAACGTAGTTTGATTGAATAAATAGAGTAGATAAATACCACGTTTTTTCGGTATTGACAAGAAAAATGGATAAACCATTGACGTATACTACAAACAATGCTCGTTTTAATGAACAGGAACATACTAAATATTCGGGTTGGTTATGCCTGATTTTTTTGGTTATCTCGCTATTCCTGATAATAATCTCTCCCCGCCAGTCAGTTGAGAAGTTTAAGTATTTTGTGTATTCAGTAGTATCTCCGGTACCTTCGGCGTTGACACAGATGTATATAAGTATAATATCGGTTGGGGATGGGGTAATCGATGTGTTCTTTGCGAAACAGGAGAACCGTTACCTGCACAAACTGGTTGATACCTATCAACTAAGAGAACAGCAGTTACGCGAGCTTGAACGCGATAATGCTAGTTTAAGGAAAATGTTGAACCTGTCTGATGTAAACGGGTTCAGTTTTACTGCCGCACGGGTGATAATGCGTGACCCGCAAACATGGTTCCAGAGTATTTATGTAGACCGTGGGAAGGATGCTGGCTTGAGTGTCGGTGCGCCTGTTTTGGATACTAATAAAAACCTTGTCGGTCAGGTGATTGAGGTAATGGGAAAAAAAAGCAGGATATTGTTAATCAGTGATACGCTGTCTGCTGTGGTTACAAGTTGCCCCCGTACCAGTGACGACGGTGTTATTGCCGGGGCAAATAATCATTTGTTATACCTGCGGTATCTTAATACTGATTCTCAGGTTCAGCCCGGCGATACAATGGTCACTTCTAGGAGTAGTAGTAGCTTTCCTCCGGGAATTCCCGTAGGTGAAGTTGTGAGGATTGAGAGAAAAGAAAAAAATTCGTTAACCAACGCATTTGTACGTCCATATGCAAAACTGTCTTCACTGCATAATGTGATTATACTCAACCTACGGTAATTATTTGATGATTGGCATATTTTTTTATTTTATCACTGGCATTTTGTGTTTAACAACGCAGCTGTTTTCACGGCAAATATTCGCGGAATACTCGCCAGATTTTTTCTTGCTATTAACAATTTACTTTGCGTTGTTTCGTAGTTCACGCAGCAGCGTAACCGGCGGGTTTTTTTTGGGAATTCTGAGTGATAGTTTTTCCACAGGACGGTTTGGGACACAGGCGTTTGTATTAACGCTTCTAGGGTTTATCAGTAACCGCATAACATTATTTGTAAATCAGGAAAGCTCGTTTGCCCAGGCAGTTATCACAATGGCAATTTCGGCGTTATACTTCATCATATTTTTTGTGTTGCAAAACACGTTACCATGGTTTGGGCAGGTAGTATTCCATTGGGTGGGATTGGTGGTAATTATTATTAACGGTATTGTTGCGGTACCACTGTTTATGTTGCTTAACTCGTGGTATAAACTATGGAAATTGTAAAGAAATATATTTTGTACTGATGGAGAAAAGATTAAGCGCGATTTCATATTTTGTTGCGTTATTAATATTTATCCTTACCTTCAAGCTTTTCGATCTGCAGGTAGTGCAGGGAAATAAACTCCTGAAAATATCGGAACAAAACCGTACCCGGGTATATTTTGAAACCGCACCACGGGGTAATATTTATGACCGTTCTCATCTCTGCGTAGCGGATAATGTTTCAACTTACGTTGTATATTTTTCTCCGGAAGGTATGACAAAACAGGGAATTGATGATACTCTGGATACCCTGGAAGAAATATTAAAAATCAAAATATCAAGAAGTAAGTTAAAAATATATAGTAAGTCCAAGCCCGCGGTTATTAGAATTATTGACGGTATCTCACGTCAGCAAATGTTTTGGTTGGAAGAAAACAAGTATAGGTTACCGGGAATTAACTTAGGGATGGAGTTCAAACGGTTATATCCCTATGGATCTACAGCCTGTCATATGATTGGATACCTTGGCGAGATTAACCGGTCGGAATTTGCTAGCCCGCAGTATGCCGGGTATCGTGTGGGTAGTTTTATCGGGAAAAGCGGGGTGGAGCGTATATATGAACCATACATACGCGGGGAAGACGGAGGTGTACAGATTGAGATTGATGCTAAAGGTAACCAGTTAAGAGTTATCCGCAAGATTTCATGTATACCCGGGAATGATGTACATTTATTTCTTGATCTAAAACTTCAGAATATAATAGAAAAAGCGTTTGAGAAAACACGAGGCGCCTGCGTGGTTCTTGACCCGAGAAATGGCGAAGTACTTGCTATGTTATCCTCTCCTGGTTATGATCCTAATATGTTTGTAAGTATTTCGACTGACACTTTTAAACGTGATGCATTACTGTCAAGTGTAGGATTGCCGTTGTTCAACCGTGCGTTACAGGGACGGTATCCGCCGGGTTCGGTATTCAAAATTGTTACTGCCAGCGCTGCATTGGATGAGCATAAGGTTGACCCGCAGAAAGCTGTACTATGCCAGGGTAGGTTTATTCTCGGGCGTGAAGGCAAAGTGTTTAAATGCTGGAAACCTGAAGGCCATGGATGGGTTGATTTTACACGCGGCCTTGCGGAATCGTGTGACGTATATTTTTATCAGCTTGGATTAAGAGTGGGGATTGATTCAATCGAGAAGTATGGGCATAAATACGGGCTTGATAAATATACTGAGATTGACCTGCCTGGGGAAGCTACGGGGTTTATCCCGGGACGTAACTGGAAAAAACGCAGGTATCGGGATGATTGGTATGACGGTGATACGGTGAATGTAGCAATCGGGCAGGGGTATGTTCTTACCACGCCTATTGGATTAGCGTGCCTGGCTGCAACAACTGCTACCCGCGGGAGCTTATTTCAACCGCGTGTGGTGAATAAAATACAGGACCAAAACGGGCAGGTGTTATGGAAGTCGTCTCCAAGAAAGATTGTGAGTAATGATATGGACCCGAACACCTGGAAAATCATGGATGCAACACTTCAACGCGTAGTGTCTTACGGTACCGGCGCTGGAGCAGCGGTTCCCGGTGTTACAGTTGCAGGGAAAACAGGTACCGCGCAGAACCCGCAGGGGAATGACCACGCATGGTTTGTAGCATACGCGCCGGCTGAAAATCCGGAGATTGCATTGTCGGTTTTTATGGAACATGGCGGGCACGGGGGTAGTGTTGCCGCGCCGGTTGCACAGGCAATTATTCAGGAGATGCTGGTTAACAGAAAAAAAAGTGAAGTTAAGGTTGAGGCACATTAATATTTAGTTGATAGTTGTACATTTTCCCAGGCAATAACGTAATCCCCGATAATCTCACGGTCAAAATATTGTGTATACCATCCTATTCCCGGCGGGGAACGGTAAACATAGAGGTTAGACATTATAACTGATGAATACACTCCGGATGTGTACATCATTAACCTGCCGCTGGGTTGTAATCTTAACAAAAGACCTGATGGCGTAAGATAATTATCATACTTGCTTCCTAAAGAAGTATTAGTATAAAATTGATAATTCCCGATATTATCATCTACAATATTTTCAAAAAATACGCTGGGTGTTAAGCTGTTTAGTTTAACAGCGGAGAAACAAAGGGTAGGATACCGTTTCTTCATAAGTTCTATATACCACGGGAACGGTATGTTTTCAATCACCGTAGTATCAACACGTTTTTTTGTTATCAGCTGGCAATATCTTGAAAGAAATATTGGGTTATCCGCATCAAGAAAAAGAAGGTTGTTTGGTTCTATGGTGATGAAGATGTTATGCATAAAGTCAGGCGTAACATAGTTATGCCTGTTATTATAAAACTGGAAGCAGTGTTGGATATGAACAAAACAGTTAAAGCATAGTATGGCAAAAAATAGAATTGTGAGACTCTGTACCAGCGTATTTTTAGCGCGTAGTATCCAATCCATTCCTGTAATAGCCGGTATTATCATCAGAGTAAACGGTAGAACGTAAAACCGTTGCATGATTTCTGTGGATTCAGAAGTTATCGGCATACTTGCCAAAATAATTAACCCCGGCCCGGAAAAAAGGATACTTGCAAATATGTATTTCCATAGGCTGGGTATCCGTCGTGAAAACTTAATCATTCCGGGTATAGAGAATATAATTGTTAACCACCCGGTTTTTTGTGTCCAGTCACGTATATGACACAGCGTTGTGTGAAAACGGGCAGCTATTGATGAAGTATTGCCATAACTTTCATGATGTAACCGCAACGTACCAAAATCTGTTCTAAAGAGAGCAGAAAATAGGTTAGATAAACTTTCTGTATCACCGGTATCCACTACTGGCTGTGCTGCTGAACGCACTATAAGGAAAAGATAGGGGGTTAAACCGCAAAGGAAAAAGAATAGTGTTGAACCCGTATGGACTTTCTTCTTTTTGAGGAGATAATACACTAAAGGTAATATTAACAGTATTGTTTGATGGTTACACAGGGATAAGCCAAATAAATAAGAGGCTATATACGCATTATTACGAACTAATGTATTGATTGTTAAATATATAAACACTGATAAAAACAATGCGTTAAGCATAAACGGCCCTGCGATAGTTGATTGCAGGTAAATCAGTGGGTTAAACCCGTAAAGAATTACCGCAAGGATTCTTAGTATCGGGAGGATATTCAGTATTAACATTGTTCTATATAATAAAAAACAAGTTAGTACCGTGCATATTGATGAAAATACTGTCACGCAGAAGGATGGGGTTGCAAGGTGTAGTAACTGAAATATATTTGCGGTGATTGTGTACAACGGATACCCGGGTTGGTGAGGGATGCTGAGTGTTGGTACCGTACTGGCGTACTCAGCGGAGTCACGCGGGGCGGTTAACGGATATGCCGAGTGAATATACAACAAAAACAGTGTTGTCAATACAGCGTAGAGTATGGTATCCCAAATAGTATGTCCCACAATTTATCTCCTTGATAATAATTGTGTGCGGATACCAAAGCACGGATGAAATTAATCGAGTTTTACGTTGTTGTTATCAATACTGTTGACTCCTATTTTCTGTAACTGTCCTGACCTCGCGCCGGTGATTATATTGTTAGTAAAAATATTGTGGTTATTAGCCGTTGTACTTTCGGCAATACCATACTTCGCGCGGGTATTGGCGGTACAACTTACCGTATTACCGCTGACCACGCAGTAGCATGCATCAGATCCTTCGCCATCGCCCCAGAGGAAGAGTTCTGTATAATAATTATCACTTTCCTGTGAATCATTAAGAAGTGAATTATTTGTGATTCCGCAATACCCGCCGCCGTAGATACTTATACCGTACTGCGTGTTTAATGACAGATTGTTTGATGATATCACGGTGTGCTGGCAGTGCATAGTATAGATACCTATACCGTTTTGGCGGCAGTTGTTATGTGCTAAAATATTGTTGTTTGACCGTAATAAGCATATACCCGCCCAAGAGTTGTTATTACAAAACACATTTGTTACTTTGCAGTGTTCAGAAGATTCAATAAAAATGCCATAGCCAAAACAGTTGGTTATTACGCAATCACGGAGGGTGATCTCAACAGCGTCTTTGATATACACCCCGTGGCATTCAGTTGATTGTTCAGTTCTGTTACCATCAACTGAAATGTTTGAGATAATAATTCTTTGTACTGCCCCGTTTGTGTTAGAGGTTTGTATAACCGGTGCGTTTAAGTTATTGGAAGGTTTTAGTATTACAGCATTACCGCACCCGGTAAGGGTTAGGTTGGATTTTGTTATTGTTATACTTTCTGAAACAGGATATGTTCCGGGAGATAAAAGTATTGTACCGCCGGTTGAGGGGAGTGAGTTCAATGCTTGTATTATCCCGGCTGAACTACGCGGGTATGTAGTTCCGTCAATCATGATGATGTTGTTAATACTGCCTGTAGTTATAGTGTTAAAAGTACTGTCCGTACTCCTCGGGATTAAAGTCGTAGTTGTTAAGAAATGTGTGTACGGGTATCCGTGCAGGTATTCACTGTTAACTGTTTGCGAAGATATCATTGCGTAGGCTGAAGATTGTGTGTATCCCGCGCTGCCGGAACTAACCGCATAAATTGCGCTGGAACTTGTGGCAGCATATTCTGATTTTATTGCAAACATATTACTCACTACCCTGTGCCGCGGGATAAATTCAGGGTCAGATTCAAGTTTTATCCCTAAGTACAGGTTGTCATAATTATTTATTGTTTTTGGGAAGGGTTCTATAGAACCTAATACCGCAGAAAATATTCCGTTGTTGAGTAAAATATTCTGTGTCTCAGACCATAAAGCCGTTACTGCTGTTGAGCTTTTGTATAACGCAAATTTCAGAGTATATAGCCCGTCACTAACAGGTATAGTATTGTCTGATAATGTTCCTGTATAGTTCAACAAAAACGGTACTGCTGTAATAGGTGATGGGTAATAAACAAATAGTGTAACCGCAAAAAGTGTGTTAACAATAACATTTCTCAAGTCGAATTTCATCCAGTATTCCTCCAATAATCATATTCGCGCAATCACCCAAAATTCGTGTTAATACAATACGACAAAAATATTATACATAATTACGTTTATCGTTGGTATGAAAAAACACGGGGTTTATTTTGTATACTATAAAATAACGACGATAAATAAATATATGAGCAATGAGTTTGGGTTTAAGAGTCTTTTTAACAAGATTGATATAATACTTATTATCAGCGCGGTGATACTCACGGTGTTGGGGATAGTGTTGATACGTTCCGCAACGTTGTTTGATTCAAACGCCGATGTATATCTTATAAAACAACTCTCTGCGCTGGGGATAGGAATTGCTGTATTCTTCGTACTAGCGCTTTTGCCGTACTCAATTTTTCGTTCATACGGCGTGTTAATGTATATTATCAGTATAGGATTACTTGTATTCGTACTTTTCTTCGGGCGTACATTCAACGGTACCCGTGGTTGGTTAAGTTTTGGTACTTTTTATTTTCAGCCGGTAGAACTCGTTAAGTTGTTGTTTATACTAATACTGGCATCTTATCTTGACCGCAGAAAAACTGAAGAAATTCAGGAGTGGGCCACTGTGTTGGTTACAGGGTTTTTAATGGGAGTACTGACCTTTTTGTTATTACTACAGCCAGACTTTTCATCGTCAGTTGTATTTTTCCCGATTTATCTGGGAATGTTGTTTTTTGCGGGTGTTCCAACTGGCAAGATTTTTACTGTACTTTTTTTTGTTTCTACCAGTATGGTCATACCATTATTCGACTGCTGGCTTATGTTGCAGAAATCGTTAGTGGCAAAAAGCTGGATACTGAAGTTTGTCTACGCGTCACTTCACCAGTTCTGGCCTGCGGTGTTAATGCTTGTACTGATATTCGCATTACTTGTGCTAATAAAACAATTACTTGATTTTTTAAGTGTACGTTTTTCGTGGCAACGGTTTGTGTTTATTTATCTTTTGATCTTACTTTCAGTGGGAGCGTCATTTTTTGTTAGAGTAGCTTTAAAGGATTATCAACGGTTAAGGTTGATATCGTTTATCAATCCGGCACTTGACCCGTTAGGTGCAGGGTATAATATTATACAGTCAAAAATCGCAATTGGTTCCGGCAGGGTTATAGGTAAAGGATTGTTCAACAGTACTCAGGGGCGGTTAGGGTTTGTTCCCGCGCAACGAACTGATTTCATATTTTCGGTTATGGGCGAGGAACTTGGTTTTCTTGGAAGTATTATGGTTGTAGTACTGATCAGTATATTACTCTTTCGTATTGTGCTTATTATTCGTGATGCGCGGGATAGGTATGGGCAATACGTATCTATGGGATTATTATGCATGTTTTCATTCTATTTTTTTGCCAACCTCGGGATGACTATGGGTATTATGCCGGTTATCGGTGTATACTTACCGTTTATTAGTTACGGCGGTTCCGCGCTTGTCGGAGCATATATGGCGTTAGGGTTGTTGATATCCATACAGTTGAGGCAGTATGGGTACTGATAAATATCCGGCTTTTCTTTACCAAACACAACGGCCTTCGAGGTATATTAATCATGAGTTTAACAGTAAACCTATCCCCCGGGATTTAGAAAACCGTGTGCGTGTATGCTTGTGTTATCCCGATGTTTACGAAGTTGGAGCGTCGAATCTTGGGTTAATGATACTCTATAACATCTTGAACTCAAGGGAAGATGTCTACGCGGAGCGCGTATATCTTCCTGCGGGGGATTATGTTCAACTCCTGAAATCACAGGGGTTGAAGCTAGCGTCGTTAGAAACAAATACTGAACTTTCAAAGTTTGATATTATAGGATTTACTTTACAATACGAATTGACATACCCGAAAGTACTGGAAATCCTTGAGCTTGGCGGGATTGAGGTGTATTCAAATAAACGTGAGAGTAACAGCCCGTTGATCATTGCCGGCGGGCCGTGTGCCACAACAAATCCTGAACCCACAGCTGATTTTGTTGATGCATACTGTATTGGCGACGGGGAAGATGCGGTTAATGATATTATTGACTGCGTTAAATCCATAAAAAATAGCGTTGCCGGGAATGGTCTGTTTGACAGAACCGCAATGTTTTCTAAACTCGCGGGGATTGGCGGGGTGTATGTCCCAGCATTATACGATGTTAAATATTCAACGGAAGGTGTAGTGGAGGATGTAGTGCCGGTAAACACTGCTGTTCCCGCGGTAATTACCCCGCGCAGAGTTTCAAGCCTTGATACTGCAGCATATCCTGCGAAACCTATTGTACCGTTCACAGAAACTGTGCATAACAGGTATAGCGTTGAACTTGCCCGCGGATGCCGGTGGAACTGCGCGTTTTGTCAGGCACGATATATCTACGGGGATTACCGTGAGCGTTCAGAAGAAAAAGTGTTGGAGATTGCAAGTGAGGGTTTAAAAAATACGGGGTACAACGAAGTATCATTGATGTCATTATCCTCCGGGGATTATTCTAAGATAAAAAATGTTTTAGCGGGTTTACACGCAAAACCTGAGATGGAACGCGTAGAACTTGGCTTGCCCTCATTGCGATATGATACATTCACCGCAGCTTTAGCGGAGGAATTGGTGAAATACCCGCCGACAACAATAACGTTTGCGCCGGAAGTTGCTACACCGCGGATGGGGCGTGTGGTTAATAAGTTGTTTAAACCTGACAAACTAGACCGCGCGATTGCAACTTTGTATTCTTACGGCTGGAAAAAGGTGAAACTATATTTTATGTATGGTTTACCAACAGAGACTATGGAAGATATTGATAATGTGGTGTCTTTGGTAAACAATTTATCCCGGAAGTATTCACGTATGAATTTTAGTGTTACACTCTCGCCGTTCTCACCAAAGCCATGGGCGGTATTGCAATACGCACGGCAGCAGGGGAAGGATGAACTCCTGGAGAAACGGCAGTATTTAAAGAAGTGTTTACGCGCAAAAGTTTCCGGTAATTTTGTTGAACTTGCTGAACTTGAATGTGTACTCGCCAGGGGGGATAGAAAGTTATCAGCGGTTATCTATCATGCGTGGAAGGTGTTGAATAATACTGAGATGTACTTCCCGGAAAATATTGATCAGTACCCCGCGTGGGAGGCGGCGTTTAGTACTGCCGGGATTAGTAAAGATAAATATTTACGTGAGCATAGTACTGACGAACGGTTACCGTGGCAGCACGTAGGAGATGTTAATGTTGTTGAGCAGCTGAAAAAAGGGTATCTCCGTGCGATTGACAATCAGGCTGTTGAAGTAGAAGAAGAAAAAGTTACTCCTGAATCAGTGGTTCAGGAACAACGGCAGGGGTTACGAAATGAAGTTGTTTTTATTGAAAAACCTGACCCTATAAAACGCGTGAGGGTACGGCTTAAGCGTTATGGCTGCGCAAAGTATTTGTCTCATCTCGAACAAATAGAAGCTATCCGCCGGGCGGTAAAACGCGCGGGTTTACCCGTAGCATATACCCTGGGATATAAACCGCATGCAAAAATCTCGTTTGGTACGCCGTTAACTCTCGGATGCGGGAGTAATGCCGAGTATTTTGATTTATACCTGACTTCAGGGATGGATATACTGCGGGTACGTGAAAATTTAATTAATTGTTCGCCATCCGGATACGCGGTTATTGATGTTAAGGACATACCGTTTGTTTTACCGTCATTAGAAAGTTTTGTTAACTACGGGCTTTATACAACATCATGTAGCAGAACAGTGGTTGAGGGGATAGTAGAAAAACATAGGCAGGAGTACAACGCACTGAATGATAATAACCGTAAGTTTGGTATTGAAAAAATTGAGGAGTCTAACAGCGTAGTACAGCTTTATACCGGTGTAGGGCAGGGTTTCATAGGTACCGGCGCGGTATTTAAGGAAATATTGTCGTATGCCAGTATAGCGGGGATAGAAGCTAATCTTGTAAGGGAAAATCTGTGGAATATGTTACCCGGCGGAGCTAAGATTGAACCCTAAATAAGAAGGATTGATGGAAGATAGTAAGGTTAATGTAACGGAAGAAAAAGTTGTGCCACCACAACAGCGTGTGGTTAACCGCGGGCGCAGGAATGGGCTTGGGGCAAAGCTCGCGTCATTATTTGTGTTAGCTACCACGGTATTTGCTGTAATCCTTGCGGCGGTTACTATCACCATCAGCCGTGCAGCGTTAAGAAAAGCAGTGTATGATGTCCAGAAGGTAAGCGTTAAACTCGTGAATGACCGTATGATCAGCCGGTTAGGGCGCGTAAAGGAGTTGGTACTCTTAACCGCGCGGGATCAGAGATTACAAAACCCGAAAACTAAGCCATTGGAAGTTTTGAGGAAAACGGTTACGTTTACCGGAGAGAATAGTGTTATCACCGGGTTAGTGATGTATTCAAGTTTTGGTGTGGAACAAGCGCAGGTGGTTAACCCCAGAGCAACACAAGTTGATTTAAACAAATTATTTGAAAACCGTGTGTATCTCCAGCCATTGAAGACCGGGCTAAGCGTGGTTTATGAAATGTTTATGCCGGATACACGGGAATGGTATGTGATACTGTCAGTACCCATGAAAAACAGGGTTGGCGTTATTGTCGCTATTGTTGAGATGCGGTATTTATCAAAACTCGTAGAGGATTTGTTTAGTACCGAAAAACGTAAAGTGTTTTTTGTTACACAGCAGGGAAAAGTGTTTATTCATCCTAATCCCAAAGTCGTGAATTCCGGCCTTGCGGTGCCCTATGTCACGCAGTTAGTGCAAAGAGTTGTGGGTACCGGCATAAAAAGTACGCTATACGGTACGTTTGTTAATGAGGATAATAAAAAGGTTTTGGCAACCGTAGATAATGTTGCCGGGATTAAGTGGTTGTTAGTCTCCGAAGTTGATGCGGATGATGTTAACCGCACAACTAATGATATGATCCTGCGGGTATGCGTGGTAACGTTTATCGCGATTATTGTTATGCTTCTGATAATCCGTGTGTTTATCAAACAAATAACTACGCCGCTGGTTGAACTACAGAAAGGGACAGAAGTTTTGGCTAAGGGTAATCTCGAACACAGGATTGTTATTAATACAGGTGACGAGATTAATGCGTTAGCGGATTCGTTTAACCAAATGGCGGAATCACTGGAAAACTCTGAGAAACTGCGGAGTGACCTCAACCACATGATTGTGCATGACCTTAAGAATCCGTTAACCAGTATCCTCAGCGGGATTGAGATGTTGCTTGACGGTACAATGGGTGGCGAGTTATCTGAAGGGCAGAGGAAAGTATTAAACATCTCCGGGCGTAGTTCACGTGTAATGCTTGAACTCGTGGAGGACTTGCTTGACGTTGGGAAAATGGATGAGGGTAAGCTTGAGATTGAGAAGGAAGAGTTTGTATTAGCAGATGCGTTGCGTACGGTATTTGATGAGAATGAATTGCTGGCTAAGCAGGAAGAAAAAGCGTTTTACGCGTCAGTAGAAGAAAATTTGCCGCTTGTCTATGGCAGCCGGAAGTTAATCACGCGTGTTGTGCGTAATCTTTTAATCAACGCGTATAAGTATACAAAAGTTGGGGATGAGATAATCTTTACCGCGAGGTATGTTAAGGAAAATAATGAAATCTGGATGGGTGTGCATGATACCGGGGAAGGTATCCCCGCAGGGTGGAAGGATCGTATCTTTGATAAGTTCACACAGGTTAAACGTAAAGAACTGAAACTCGCGGGCGGGGTTGGGCTCGGGCTTACCTTCTGTAAGATGGCGGTTGAAGCGCATGGGGGACGGATCTGGGTGGAGTCCGTAGAAAAAAAAGGTAGTGAGTTTATGTTCTCCATACCGTTGACTAAGGATAATCAAAAGGATATCGAAGTTCAGAAGTGATTAAATGCGAGGGATAGCGGTGCGCGCTCCAGAATTCCGACGTTGCGTCGGAATTAAATTCCGCTTGCATCCGCTATCCCTCGCTAAATAATGCTATCATTCGTAACTAATAGAGATGTTTAGTAAGTATTTTGTATAATATTCTGTAAATTAAGGAAAAGCTTATGTGTGAATTTAAGTATCAAAATATTTTTGCACCAACTATGAATATTTGGATACCTTTTATCTCCGCAATTATCGGTGCAGTTGCGGGTAGTGTTGCTACATATTGTTTTAACAAAAAATCACAAAAAGTAAATCTTTTTGTTGAAAAAGTGAAAGAGTACAATAAGTTTTATGAGAATCATACTTTGACTGTTGAAATCACGGAAAAGCAATGGTATTACGAATCAATAAATTCAATCCCGACTCATGATTATGTTACCGCTGAACACAAACAGATGTTTTATGATGAGTGTAATTACTGGGAATCGTTAGGGATTTTGTATAAAAATGGATATCTTAATGGGAAACTGGTTAAAGACTATTTTAGCGAGATTATTGTACGGCGATATGATGTACTCAAAAAAATAGTGGAAATTGAACGTAAAAGGGCTACAAATAATAAAATATATGAGAACTTTGAATATCTGTACAATAAAATCAAACGTGGCGAGAAAAAGGATGGGCGACAAAAATGAAAGCGAAGAAACAGAAAAAGTTGGACGTAGTATCGTATTATCACGAAGATAAGAAACGGGTAAACAATCCGCCGGTAGGGTTGGTATCTTCCGAGACGGATAAGCTCACTGGTCGGACGCGGTACGAACATGACCCGCATATCGACCCGTACCTCAGTTGGGCTGGGAAAAAGGAAAATTCAAGTTTTGAAGTACAAAATGTTAGCCTTCATATACACGAACGGATTGATTCGCAAAGAATTATTCAGGCATTTCTTAAACCGAAAGAAAAAGAGTATGCTCAACCTTCATTGTTTGAATCTCCGGGGAACAACCCGCCGCTTAACCGCGCGATTGATTTTTATAAGCACGAACAGGATTGGTCGAACCGCTTGATTGCCGGGGATTCGTTGCTCGTGATGAATAGCTTGTTGAAAAAGGAAGGAATGGCGGGGAAAGTGCAAATGGTATTTTTTGATCCACCGTATGGAGTCAAATATAACTCAAACTTCCAGCCGTTTGTTAACAAACACGATGTCCGGGATGGGAATGACGGGGATATTCCCGCAGAACCAGAGATGATACAGGCGTTCCGCGATACGTGGGAACTTGGGATACACAGCTATCTGACATACTTGCGGGAACGGTTGTTTCTTGCCAAAGAAATGTTGCATGAAAGCGGGTCGTGTTTTGTACAAATCAGTGATGAAAATGTGCATCGCGTTAGAAATTTGATGGATGAGATCTTTGGACAGAATAATTTTGTAGTAACAATTGTTTTTACAAAAACAGGGAGTAAAGAAAGTGGTACAGTTGATCCAATAAATGATTATTTGGTTTGGTATTCCAAAGACAAAAAGAAAGTTAAATTGCGTAAGTTATTCGAGAATAGAACTATAGAAGATTTGCACTCCGATGGTTTTAAATATTTATTACATGGGAAATTGGTCAACAATATACCAGACGATTTTAATTCAGAATTAGTGGTGCGTGGTGATCCAATTACATCAGATGGTTTCAGACCTACAACAACAATTGAAATTGAATTTGAAGGCAAGAAGTATTTTCCTGGGAACAAAAATCATTGGAAAACATCTTTTGAAGGACTAAACAAGCTTAATCAACAAGGAAGATTATTAAAAGGAACAAGTTTGCAATATCTAAGAAAGCTTAGTGATTTTCCTGTAAAGAATTTTACAAATGTGTGGAACGATTTAGGCGGAGCATCAAATATGGTCTATGTCGTTCAAACAAATGAAAAAGTTATACAACGTTGTATACTTTTGACGACCGACCCCGGCGATCTTGTATTCGACCCCACCTGCGGTTCCGGAACAACCGCGTTTGTTGCCGAGCAATGGGGACGTCGTTGGATAACCTGCGACACCTCTCGTGTGGCTATTACCCTTGCCAAACAAAGATTAATGACCACGAAGTACGATTACTATGAACTCGCGTATCCAAAAGAAGGAGTAAAAAGTGGCTTTCGGTACAAAACCGTTCCACATGTTACTTTAAGCTCAATCGCAAATGATGAACCGGCAAAGCAAGAGACGTTGTATGACCAACCATATATAGTTAGTGGTAAAGTTCGGGTGACCGGCCCGTTTACTGTTGAAGCTGTCCCATGTTTGAAGACGCCGAACGTAAAACCTATCGACGGAAAAATGCCAAAAGCGGAATTAACGAACGAACAGTATGCGCGTACCGGCGAAACCGCAAAGTATAATGACTATCTTGACGAACTGCGTTCCACTGGCATACGTACGGTAGGCAATAAAATAATAAAGTTTTCCCGTGTAGAACCAATGATAGGAACAACGTATATCCATGCAGTGGGCGAGGTTGTTGAAGGTAACAGTGTTACAAAGAAAGTGTATCTAAGTTTTGGCCCGGACTACGGCCCGTTGGAACAACGGCAGGTGGAAAATGCTTTTCGTGAAGCGCACGGGCTAAAAGAAAAGCCAGACATTATTATCTTTTCAGCATTCCATTTTGATCCGGAAGCTGCGAAGGATATCGACGAAATGGCATCTTCGGGTATTGCGGTACTCAAAACGCAGATGAGCGTGGATTTGTTAACAAAAGATTTAAGAAAAAACCGGTCGTCAAACCAAAGTTACTGGCTCATCGGCCAACCTGATATAGAAGTCATTAAACTCAAAGACAAGAAATATAAAGTCCGGGTGAACGGGTTTGATTACTACAACCCGCTCTCCGGAGAGATTGAGTCGAAAGATAACAAGCATATTGCGATGTGGTTTCTCGACACAGATTATGACGACCGGAGCTTATATCCGGCGCAAGTGTTTTTCCCGGAAGCCGACGCAAAACGCGGATGGACCCGGCTGGCAAAAGCGTTGAACGGTGAAGTGAACGAAGAGTTGCTTGAAAAGTTTACCGGAGTTGAGTCTTTACCGTTCACTGCGGGTGAGAATAACAAAATCGCAGTGAAAATCGTGGACCTTCGCGGGATAGAATCGTTTGTCGTGAAAAAACTGGGGTGACCAATGGATATTGATGCATTAATAAAACTATTCAATGAATTGCTGAAGTTTTCAAAAGAGAAAGAATGGGTCGAGTTTAAGGAAGCAAAAACAGATTATGATTTTGACAAACTGGGTAAATACTTTTCAGCAATATGTAATGAAGCCAATTTGAATCATCAGCAATGCGGTTGGTTAGTTTTTGGAGTTGTTGATAAAACACGAAAAGTTTGTGGTACAAATTACCGGCGTTCAGGAAAATATACTCTTGATGCCCTGAAAAAAGAAGTTGCCGATAAAACTACAGGACGAATATCATTTGCTGATATTTATGAGTTACCATTAACAGAAGGACGGGTAGTGATGTTCAAGATCCCGCCTGCTCCGCGAGGAATACCAATAGCGTGGTGCGGGCATTATTATGGACGTGAAGGAGAGTCATTGGCTCCATTGAGTTTGAGCGAACTCGATGGTATACGCATTCAAAACAAGCACGATTGGTCGGAGCAAATTTGTTCATCTGCATCATTATCAGATTTGGAATCAAAAGCATTATTAAAAGCTAGAGAAGAATACAAGAAAACACATATGAGACTGGCTCAGGAAGTTGATAAGTGGAGCGATGAAACGTTTTTGAATAAAACGCGATTGTCTATTAATGACAAGTTGACACGGGCGGCAATTATTCTATTAGGTAAACCAGAAGCAGAAAATCATATTTCTCCCGGTATAGCAAGAATAAGTTGGATACTTAAGGATGACAATAATATTGAGAAAGATTATGAGCATTTCGGTCCACCATTTATACTTAATACAGACGAGGTATTAACAAAAATACGGAATCTGAAATACCGCTATATACCGAATCAAACCCTGTTTCCAATGGAAACTATGCAGTATGAAACGTATGTAATACGTGAAGCTCTGCATAATTGTATAGCACATCAAAATTATGAACTGCGGTCAAGAATAGTAGTTGTAGAATTACCGGAGCAACTCATTTTTACTAATTCAGGTAGTTTTTTACCGGGCAGCATAGAAAATGTAATTGAGCAAGACGCACCACAAAAGTTTTATCGCAACCATTTGCTTGCCACAGCGATGGCAGATTTGAATATGATAGATACAGTCGGCGGGGGAATAAAGAAAATGTTCCTAAAACAACGCGAACGGTATTTCCCGTTACCAACGTACATATTAAATCGAGCCGACGAAGTGACTGTAAAAATATATGGTAAAATAATGGATGAAAACTATACTAAGCTTTTGATGAAGCGTACAGACTTGAATCTTAGTACCATAATGCTAATTGACCGAGTCCAGAAAAAAGAAAAGGTGAGTACTGATGCCATACGTTATCTTAGAACACAAAAGTTGGTAGAAGGAAGATCTCCTAATATATACTTGACCTCACAGCTTGCATCGACCGCAGGGGATAAAGCAGGCTATATCAAAAATCGTGCGTTTGATAAAGAACATTACAAGAAGATGATAATAGCGTTTATAGAAAAATTTAGCAGTGCTACAAGAAAAGATATTGATAATTTATTATTGGATAAATTATCTGATGTTTTGAATGAAAAGCAAAAAAGAAACAGAATACGTAATCTTATGTATGAGATGTCAAAAAAGAATCGTTCAATAAAGAATAGCGGTACGAATAAGTGTCCTAAGTGGGTTTTATTGTGAATTTAGTAATAAAAAGACAGTGTTTTAGTAATAAGTTAGTAATAAGATTGTATATTTCACTTGATAAATAACAAATATTTTTAAAATAGATATTTGTAGATAGTCAAGTTTTAGTAATAAAACTAGTAATATTTGAGGAATAAATGAGTAACAAAACGATTGACCGGTTAATAATCAATAGCCCGTTCGAAGAACCAAAGAAACACTGGCTGTATATTAGGGAAAGTCAGGAGTTTGAGTTAAAAGCCGGCCGCCGTCAGTCGGGCTACTGGCGCGCGTCTTTGCGTTCAGCAACTAATTTCGACGATCCAGGCGAGTTTGTCAAAATTGAACTGGTCAACAAACTTCGTCCCAGAATACAAAAGTGGAGAGAAGAAGGATATCCTAATGTTACGGGGATAACGAAAAAGTTGTTGGACTACTGGAATGACAGCACAAATAGAGAACAACCTTTTTTTTGGTGTCAGCTTGAAGCTATAGAAACCGCAATTTGGCTCACAGAAGCAAGCCCTGCAGAGAAACAGGGGATAGAGATTGTCAATGATGGGAGTTTATGGGAACGGCAGTGTTTAAAACTTGCTACAGGTACCGGTAAAACTGTAGTGATGGCAATGTTAATCACATGGCAAGCATTGAATAAACTTGCGTATCCCAAAGATCCCAGGTTTTCAAAAAACATTTTAGTAATCGCGCCGGGGTTAACTGTAAAAGACAGGCTGCAAGTATTGTATCCGCAAGACAATTATAATTTTTATCAATCTTTCAATATTATCGATTCATCAATGTGGCAGGAATTATTACAGGCAAAAATTGTGGTGACCAACTGGCATACGTTAGCGCCGATAGATGAAAATTCTGGCCCTAAAGTTGTTAAAAAAGGGCCGGAGAGCGACGAAGCGTTTTGCCGGAGAGTAATTCCGGACTTTACCGATAAAAACATTTTAGTCATAAATGATGAAGCGCATCATTGTCATCGCCCGTCGGAAGATGAAGAGGATAAAGAAGAAAAAGAGAAAGCTACAATCTGGGTAGAAGGTATTGATAGAATAAATAAGTTTAAGGGCGTATTGAAAGCTTATGATTTAACCGCCACACCTTTTAAGCCTACTGGAAAAAATAATCAAACAGAACAATTGTTTACCTGGATTGTAAGCGATTTCGGGTTGAATGATGCTATTGAAAGCGGTTTGGTAAAAACTCCAAAAGTAGCGGTACGGGATGATTCAACTATGGGGCCTGATATAAAATCAAAACTTTTTCATATCTATCCTTCGGTAAGGGAGGATCTCAACCGTCGCGCGGAACCGCATGAAGGGTTGCCGGACTTGGTAAAAAACGCAGTTAATATTCTCGGAGCGGATTGGTCGAAAGAAAAAGAAAGTTGGGAACAACAAAATCCGCCTCGTGAAACACCGCCCGTAATGATAATTATTTGTAATAGGACTGAAACAGCTGCGCGTATAGAATATTCGTTGGAAAATGGGTATTCTGCAGTTGAAGAACTTGGGGACCGTAATTGTTTGCTCAGGATAGATCAGGAAGCTTTGGATAAACTTGAAGCTAATGAAGAAATAGTCGGCAAGACAGGTAGGCAACTGGTTGAAGAACAACGCGAAAAGTTTAATACTGTTGGGAAAAAAGGCCGTCCTGGAGAGAAGGTGCGGTGTGTTATAGGTGTTAACATGTTATCCGAAGGATGGGATGCGCGGACTGTTACTCACATACTCGGTTTACGCGCGTTTACCAGTCAGCTTTTGTGCGAACAAGTGATCGGCCGCGGGTTACGCCGTATTTCATACGAAATTAATGAGGAGACAAAGTTTTATGATCCTGAGTATGTAACCGTATTTGGCGTACCATTTACATTTTTGCCGGCGGAGCAGGAAAGCGGCGTTCCGCGGCAAGAGAAACCAAAGACTAAGATTGGGCCGATTGCAGAACGTAAGGAAATGGAAATAAAATGGCCGCATGTTTTACGTGTAGAACACAAGTTAAGTTATTACTTAGATTTAGAGTGGGATAAACTAGAAAAACTTACTTTATCACCGGATGATACTCCAACGATTGTAGAAGTCGCGCCGGTAATTGATGGAAAACCAAAGTATGATCAGTTGTCTGAAATAGATTTAGACCGGCTTTCCACTCAGTCAAGAATGCAAACAATTAAATTTCAAGCTGCAGCGAGGTTGAACGAACAATTTGGAAAAACCTGGCCTGGCGACGCGGGCAGCCATATAGGCCAAGTTATTCAAATATTTGATAAATTCATAGAATCTGATAGGCTTGACGTAAAACTGCCATTGTTCTACGGTACCGAAAAACTCAGGAATATATTAATATCGTTAAACGCTCAGAGAATTGTAAATCATATTGCTGCGTTTATCAGAAGCTCAAGTAAAGAAGATCCAATGATAGTTTTAGATCCAGTAAGGCCGATACGAAGTACCGCAACTTCTTTCATCTGGTATACCAGTAAGCCAACGCAACCCATTCAAAAAAGTCAAATTAGCCATATTGTAATTGACAGCGGTTGGGAAAAAGTAGGGTTTGAGTTTGAACGTAACAGAATTCCTAAACTGACCTCTTGGTTTAAGAATGATAAACATATCGGTTTTGAAATTTACTATTTGTGGGAAGGACAAACAAAAACATATTTCCCGGATTTTGTTTTGAAATTTGAGAATAATCAATATTTGATTCTTGAAGTTAAGGGGCAAATTGTTGATAAAGACAAAGCAAAATGGCAATCGGCAAAAGAGTGGATAAAAGCTGTAAATTTGCATGGCGATTTTGGGACATGGCGATTCGCTGTTTTAGAGGATCCGAAAGAATTGTTTGATATTATAAACCAAATGCAAGGTTGACGGAATATATAGGATTAAATAGAATTGAAAATGAAATAACTGTGATAAAGGCAAAAAGATAGTATGGCAAAAAAAGTTTTAGTAGCGGATGATGACCAAAACATTTCTGATCTTTTGAAGATTGCATTGGAAGGATATGGTTATGATGTTACTATCGCGCGGGATGGCGCTCAAGCTATAAAAAAAGCGATTGAAATAAAACCTGATGTTTTGATCCTTGATATTATGATGCCGAAAGCTGATGGCTGTGAAGTGTTGAAGGTAGTTAAAAGTATGCCGGACCTCCAAAAAGTTGGGATTATAATGCTTACCAGCAAAAATTTGATTAAGGATATTGAAACTACGTTCTCATTAGGTGCGGATAATTATGTTACAAAACCGTTCCAGATTGACCGGTTAGTTGCGAAGATAGAGAAGTTGTGCGGGGAGAAAAATAAAAAGTTGTGATTGAAGTACTAACCTTTTTCATGTTTTTTGTTACAGTTCCGTTACTTGTATTAACCATTTCAGGGTATATCAAGGTGCGGAAACATGTTAACTCGCTAGAACATGCGGTTAAGCAAAAGGATGAGGATCTAAAACTTATCAATGAACTCGGGGTGGAGATAACGTCGGTACTTGATATCGAACGGTTGCTCCCGAAGATAATTGACGCATTTGCACGTGCGGGGAAGGTTAATAAAGCGTCATTAATGTTATTAGACGAAGCAACGGGTGTGCTTGAGATAAAAGCAAGCCTTGGGTTATCCTCCCGGGCGATTGAGTATGTACGCCCAAAACTAGGGGAAGGTATTGCCGGGATCGCGGCGTCCACCGGGAAAACAATGCTTATCGATGATACAAGCAGGGATAGGGTGTTATACAAAGAATATATCGACGGTACAACGAACCCGCGCCCGGTTGAATCATTGTTAGCTTTACCGCTGATATTTAAAGGTAAGGTTATTGGTGTAATAAACCTTGATTCCAAGATCACGGGTGAACCGTTTATCCGTAATGACGCGAAGTTGTTGTCTATCCTCGCAAGCCAGGCCGCTGTGGCAATTACTAACGCGCAATTGTATAACCTCGCAATCACCGATGGGCTTACAAAACTGTATATCCACCGGTACTTCCAGATGCGGTTATCCCAGGAGGTTGACCGCGCAAAACGGTACAATATGCCGTTGACTCTGATTATGCTGGATATCGATAAATTTAAAGTCTTAAACGATACCTACGGCCACCAGGTTGGGGATCTTGTATTGGTAAGTGTTTCAAAAGCTATTACTGCAACGCTGCGGAGTTCGGATATCGCTGCGCGGTATGGCGGGGAGGAGTTCGCAGTTGTCCTCACGGAGACAGATATTGATGATGCTGTATACGTTGCTGAACGGTTAAGGAAAACTGTTGAGGATAATGTTGTGGAGGCCGGGTCTGATAAAGTTAAGGCGCAAATATCGCTGGGGATATCAAGCCTTATTCCATCGCAAAAGGATGTAATTGATAAAGACGAACTTATCCGCCGTGCGGATGCTGCGTTGTATTATTCAAAACAACAGGGGCGGAATCGTTATACTGTATACGATAAAATAGGGGATACAAAAAAGTAAATTTATATGTTAAAACTATCAGTTTGTGAACACCTTATCCCGGGGGATAGTTACGAAAAAAAGTTTGAGGTTCTTGATACCAATAAAATTGATGCTATTGATCTTGACGGTAACGATCTTGCTAGGAAGTATGATACCCTCGTGGAGGTAATGAAAATTTCACCCGTAAGAATCTCTGCTATCCGGACAGGTTACCGCGGGTGTTTGCTAGATGACAATCCTGAACAACGTAACCTCGCGGTGGGTGATATCAAAAAATTATTGGATTACGCGGGAAAACTTAATGCTGCTGGTGTTGTGGTGGTACCGATCTACGGTGCTGCACGGTTGCCGGATCTTCATCCTCTCAAAGGGCAGTTGCAGGTGGAAGAAGAGATGCTGACACTGTTGTTATCCACGCTTGCGGAGTACGCGTGGAAACAAGGTACCCGCGTGTTGTTACAGCCAATGAACCGTTATGAAACTCATCTAGTGCGTAATGTGAACGAAGCGGTGTATTATGTTAACCGTGTCGATCATCCGGGCTTACGTATAGCAACACATGTGTTCCACATGAATATTGAGGAACCAAATTTTAGTGATCCGTTTACCACCTTGGGTAGTATGCTTTCACAAATATATCTGTCAGACTCAAACTACCAATCCCCGGGGTATGGGCATTTAAATATTAAACACGTGTTTGATCAATTACAAAAAAATGGGTATACCGGGTACGTAACACTTGACTATATCCCGTCGGATAAACTTGACCCGTTAACCGAACTTGTGAGTGTAACCAAAGCAATGTATAACCTTTGGTGGTAAATTTATTAACAAAAGGGGAGTGAGAATAATATGAAGATGGCAGTTTTAGGGAACACTGGGTTAAGGGTAAGCACGTTATGTTTTGGTACGCTGCCTATGGGCCCGTTGGAGAGTAATATTTCAATCCCTGAGGGTGCTAAAGTTTTGCGTAAAGCGTTTGAGCTCGGGGTTAATTTTGTGGATACCGCGCATACTTACCGCACATACGAGTATATACGTGAAGCGAAACGCGGGTGGGATAATAAACTGATTATTGCCACAAAGTTCGGCCTTACTGCCGCAGGGGAAGTTAAGGATGGGGTTGAGAAAGCGTTGAATGATATGGAACTTGACTATCTAGATATTGTACTTCTGCATAGTGCGCGTGCAGAAGATCCTTTTGTACGGTTTAAAGAAACACTTGCGGTATTAAAAGAGTATAAAACTGCGGGGAAAATTAAGCATATCGGTTTATCATCGCATTCTGTGGTTAGTATTAACCAGGCGGCAGTGCATCCGGATATCGAAGTTATACATCCGCTTATAAACTATAAAGGCCTCGGGATCATTAGCGGTACCGCAGAGGATATGGTTAACTCCATAAAAATTGCCAGGGGTAATGGTAAAGGCGTTTATGCAATGAAAGTTTTTGCCGGGGGTAACCTTCTGGATAATTATTCGGAATCAATTGATTATATTGTAAAAAATGAGATTGTTGATTCAATGGCAATCGGGATGGTTACTGAACAGGAAGTGGCAGTGAATGCTGAGTATATCACTACCGGCAAAATACCCAGTACTGAAAAGGATAAGATCAGGACAACAGGGAAACATGTTATCGTTCTCGGGTTTTGTAAAGGCTGCGGGAAGTGTGTGGAAACATGCCCGAATTTCGCGATTACCCTGGTCGATAAAAAAGCTGTGGTTGAGAAAGAAAAGTGTCTCATATGCGGGTACTGCGGCGGGGTGTGTCCCGAACTTGCAATCCGTGTGGTGTAAGAAAAAATAAGTATTGAGAGTAATGTTGTATGTCTAAAGTATCAATCGTTAAGTGCAGTACATATTCCCAGAACGTTTTGTTTGATGCGGTAAAACATAGTGTTGGCCTCGTTGGTGGGATCGATGCGTTTGTTAAATCCGGGGAGAAAGTTTTACTTAAACCCAACCTCCTGATGGCTGCGGTTCCAGAGAAAGGTATTACTACCCACCCTGAATTTATCCGCGCGGTTATCCGCCTCGTAAAAACAGCGGGCGGTGTGGTATCACTCGGGGATAGTTACGGCGGGACTTCGGATAGTGTTGATAAAGTATGGGGTGATACCGGGATGCTGAAACTCGCGCAGGAGGAAGGTGTTGAACTTGTTAAACTTGAAACTTCCGGTGTGCGTGAGTTCAAGCTTAGTAACGGGTTACCGGAGTTATACGTATCAAACACAGTGTTTGAGTTTGATAAAGTTATTTCATTGCCAAAACTTAAAACTCATGCGTTGACAACGTTTACCTGTGCGGTAAAAAATATGTATGGCGTAATCCCCGGGGTTCGTAAGTCGGATTATCATAGATTTCTCCCAAGCCCGGATGAGTTTTGTGTATTATTATCTGAACTCGTAATCAAAATTCCGCCGGTATTGACTATTGTTGACGGTATTATAGGGATGGAAGGCGATGGTCCGTCCGCCGGGATTCTGCGGGAATGCGGGTTAATCCTCGCGGGGAGTAGTGTTTTTGAGATTGATGAGGTCACTGCACGGATTATGGGCGTACCGGATGAACTTAACCCCATGAAAAAAGCGTATATGTCGTTAGGCGTAAATATATCTCCTGAAATTGTCGGGGAAACTATGGAGAGCGCTAAGATCCCGGGGTTTGTTCTTCCTTCAACAAAAAGTGTGCAGAGTATTTTGCTGACATACCTGCCGAAGTGGTTACAAAAAATGTTAATGCGTATGTTCCGCATGCATATGAAGATTAATACAAAAAAATGCGTGCTCTGCATGACCTGCTATAAGAGGTGTCCAAAAAATGCGATCACAAAAAACCGGAAGAAGCTTAAGATAAACCTCAATACTTGTGTTTCATGTATGTGCTGCCATGAGTTGTGTAAGTATAAAGCCGTGGATTTGGAGTACACATTATTTGCGCGTGTATTGTTGAAAATAAAATCGTTTGGTAAAATTAACAGTAATAAAAAGAAGTAAAATAAGGTTGATTCAGTAGATTAAAGGAGTTAGAGGGTGTAATTATGAAATTAGGTATTATCACAAGTTCATTGAGGATGGAGCTTAAACAGTCACTGGAAACCGCAAAGAAGTTAGGCGCGGATGGCGTGCAGTTACGGAATGTCGGCGGTGAGCTTGACCCTGAGAAGTTGAATACTAAAACCGCACGGGAAGATTTTTTGCATTACATGCAAAACCTTAACCTTGAAATCTCTGCGCTGTGCGGTGATCTCGGGGGTTATACAAATACGGAGAAAATTGAGTGGCTTATCATGAGGTCAAAACAAATGGTTGACCTTGCGGTGGATCTTAAAACAAATATTATTACTACGCATATCGGTTTATTAACGGAAGATGAAACTACGCCGCAGTATAAGTCAATGTTTACCGCATGTAAGGAACTTGGTGCGTATGCGGAGAACCACGGGTGTTACTTCGCAGCGGAAACCGGCCCGGAGGATACTACGCTTATGCGTAAACTATTTGAGAAAATCGGGGGTAATGGGTTAAAGATAAACTATGACCCTGCGAATCTTACCGGTAAAGGATTTGATCATTTTAAGGGTGTGGAAGTTCTTAAGGATTATATTGTGCATACCCACGCAAAGGATGCTGTGCGGACACCTGAAGGTAAGATGAAAGAAGTGGAACTCGGGGAGGGGAATGTTGATTTCCCGAAGTATATTGCTTTACTCAACGAAAACGGGTATAACGGGTATTACACTATCGAACGTGAATTGCGGGATAACCCTGTGGAAACTCTTACCCGCGCGGTTGCGTTTATGCGCAGGATGGAGAAAGAGTTGAAAGTGTGACAACGGATCTCACGAGTGTACCAAAAAAAATATTGTTAACCTTTCTCGCAATCGCTACGGTTGCAGGGGTTGCTATCCACACGGTTAATTTCGCGAATAATGCTGCCGAAACTGAACAGGAACCGGTATTATCGCTGGATAGCTGGCAGTCATTAGCGGATGAGTTTGAACGCAAGATCGAACGTTTTGACGGGCAGGTGGGGTTTGTTTTAAAAGACCTTAAGACAGGGTATACTGCCAAGTATAACGCTGATATCCTGATTCCCAGTGCGAGTATTGTTAAAATACCTATTATGGCGGCGGTACTCCAAAAAGTTGAAGACCGGCAGTTGGAGATTGGGAGTTTGATTACGTTACAGCGTTCTGACCGCGTTGGAGGGTCAGGACGGTTAAAGTACAGCGGGGTGGGGAGTAAGTATACGGTAAGTTATCTTCTTCATGCGATGATTACCCAGAGTGATAATACTGCTACGCAAATGCTTACCCGCACACTGGGGTTTGAGTATCTCGAAAAATATTTTAAGTCACTGGGGTTGAATAATACGAATATGGTCCGCGGGATTATGGACCTCCGTGCGAGGAATCGCGGGATTGAAAATTATACTACGGCTAATGATATGGTTATCATCCTGGAAAAAATTTATCGTAAACAATGTAGCAGCGCTTTGTCGTGCGAGTATATGATAGACTTAATGAAACAACAGCATATTAATGACCGGCTAAACAGCGGGCTTCCAAAAGGATGGACGGTAGCGCATAAGACCGGCCTTATCCGCGGGGTATGCCATGATGTCGGGATAATATTTCATCCCCGTGGCGATTTTGTTATTGTTGTGTTACTTAATAAAGTTAATAATTATAAAACCGCAAAACGGTTTATCGGTACACTTGCACGGGTGGCGTTTAATTATTATGATAACGGGTACGAACTGCCGTTTTATACGTCAAGCGATAATTGATTGAAAAATTATTATGGTAAGATTTAAGTACAGCAAGTATGTGGAAGAAGGAAGTTAAGATGTCGTTATTAACAAAAAATGGTGCTATTATTACCGCAATTACAGCGTTATTGCTCGCTGGATGCCAGGTATCAACTTCGCAGGATTCTAAGGGTGTTACACAGAATGTAACCGCGAAAAAAGTTGAGCCCCAGCTTCCGCCGTTACCAACTGAGATACGGGGAATACATTTATCCGCATGGGCAGCGGGGACTGAGAAAACCCGGGCTTTAGTTGAAAAGTATATCGAAGGGACAGAAATTAACACCATAGTTATCGGTATTAAAGAGCATGAGGGTAAAGTATATATTCCGGGTGTTGCAACAGCTGATAAAATCGGGGCGTATCAGGAAACTGCACCGGATATCCAGGAGTATCTTAAGTATCTAAGAAGTAAAGGGGTTTATACTATCGCCAGGATTGTGGTGTTCAAAGATAAGTATTATTCCAAAAGTAACCCGAAGTATGCGGTAAAAACTCCGGCTGGGGAGGTTTGGACTGACCGCCGGGGTGTGTCGTGGTCTGATCCGTACCAAAAAGTTGTGTGGGATTATAATATTGAAATCGCAAAACGCGCGGTTGAGCTCGGGTTTAATGAAATACAGTGGGATTATATTCGGTTCCCGTCAGATGGGCCTACTAAACTTTGCAGGTATTCTTATGCTCAGCATAACTCGTCTTCATCAGCGTATGCGTTGGTAAACTTTCTTAAATATTCCCGGGAGCAGCTTGCTCCATTGGGGGCTAAAGTGTCAATCGACGTTTTTGGCCTTACCCCGAGTGTCCAGCATGACATGGGTATCGGCCAAAAAATTGTCCTAATGACAAATGAAGTGGATTATGTATCCCCGATGTGTTATCCGTCGCACTACGCTAAGGGCGAGTACGGGCTGCCGTATCCTAACGCTGAACCCTATAAGACTGTATACCGCAGTGTTAGCGACGGGATTGCAAGAATACCCACAGAAAAAATGAGGCCGTACCTCCAGGATTTTTCGATGGGCTATAAGTATGGCGCGTTTGAGATACGTTCGCAGATACAGGCAACCTACGACGCAGGGGTTAAGTCCTGGCTTCTCTGGGATCCTAACTGTAAATACACACAGGAAGCGTTTTGTGCAAAGAACGCGGATCCTGTACAGTGCAGCAGTACTACATTCCGTAAGATGTTGAACACCCGGGGTTTGGCGTATCCGGAATTCAAGCGGAAGGTAACAAAAAAAGTAGTAACACAACCGTCTTCCGCGCAGGTAATGAAGAGTACGGATATACCGCCTGTGTTAGATGAAGAGAAAGCGAAATAAGAAGTAATGGCTATTTCAGTAGTTGTACCGGTTTACAATGAAGTACAGTCTGTAGTAACGCTTAACGACGAAATTGTTAATGTTCTTAATTCTATAAAACAGGAATACGAAATTATTTATATCGATGACGGGTCTACGGATAGCAGTTATGATTCACTAAAGAAAATTGCAGCAGTGAATCACCGGGTTAAGGTTATTAAGTTCACGCGTAATTTCGGGCAGTCAGCGGCGCTTTCTGCAGGGGTTGGGTTTGCTAAGTATGAAATAGTTGTGACACTCGACGCTGACCTCCAGAACGATCCTCGAGATATACCGTTACTCCTTGAAAAACTTGAGTACGGGTATGATCTTGTGTCAGGCTGGAGGAAAAAACGTTATGACCCGTTTCTTACGCGTAAGTTACCCTCGGTGATCGCTAATATTATTATCCGTATGGTTACCGGTGTTAAACTCCACGATTTCGGGTGTACCCTTAAAGCTTACCGCAAAAAGTTTTTGGTTAATATAAAAATTTATGGCGAAATGCACAGGTTATTGCCAGCATACCTCTCGGCGTATGGCGCAAAGATTACTGAAGTAGTGGTCAACCATCGTTCCCGGGAGTATGGTAAGTCAAAGTACGGCCTTACCCGTACGTTCAAAGTTTTGCTTGACCTGTTAACCACAAAGTTTATGCTTGGATACTCGTCAAAACCATCCTATATCCTTGGCGGATGGGGGTTATTCCTGTGTATATCAGGTTGTATCTGCGGGGCAGTAGTGTTAGTGAATAAGTTTATGTATAACATATACGCTTATAAACAACCGTTATTATGGCTTGCGATGTTTCTCGGGATAATCGGGACACAGTTTATTGCGTTCGGCCTGCTTGCGGAACTTGTAGTGAGGATGTATTATTCATCTGAGAATAAGAATTCGTATATGATAGACACCATTATCTCAAATAATGATGCTAATCTTCAGTTTGACTTCGGGAAAACTGTTGAAGTTAAGATGTAACCCGCAAAATATTATAACTCGATTGTATTGCCTTCAGTTGCGGCGTAACACAGTACCCCAGATTTTTTTGCCTGGTAACCCGCCAATATTTTATCGAGTTCAGCGTCAGTGCGTTCCGGGTCATGGTGGAAGAAATATAAACTCTTTACCTTAGCATCTACTGCCAGCTGGTATGCTTGTTCAAACGATGAGTGCCCCCAGCCATGCTTATTTTTTAGTTCAGCGGTGGTGAAGTTTGAATCGTGGATAAGGACGTCAACGCCGTTACAAAAACTGGTAATATTGTCATACTTTTTTGGTAATTTGTCCGGGATAAGTTCGTTGTCCGTAAGGAAAACAAGTTTTTTGCCGTTATGTTCGAACTTAAACCCCTGGCATCCGCCGGGATGGGTTGCCGTGATCGCTGACATTGATGCTTTCCCGCTGCCAATTGTTTCCGGGCAAGCATCAATAAAATTAATTTTTGCTTTAAGGTCACGGAAGTCGATCGGGAAGTACCGGAATTCCATCTGGTTTGTCAAAATATCTTTTAACCGTTTATGCGAAACTTTGCAGCTATAAATATCTATTACAACATTAGGGTCGTATGCCGGTGCAAAAAAGGGAAATCCCTGGACATGATCCCAGTGCGAGTGTGTGATCAGCAGGACGATATGTTTGACTTCCTGTTTCTGGAGAAGGATGCCAAGTTTACGGATGCCTGTACCGGAATCAATTATTAGATGTTCATCGTTTATATGTAAGTTTAAACACGTAGTGTTTCCGCCGTACCGCGCAGTATCTGCTCCCGGTGTGGGTATTGACCCGCGGACGCCCCAGAATTTTAGGTGCATAAAGTTGTGTCCCTCTTCCTTTCATGTCACACAAAAATGTACGTTTAAATTGATAAAACAATTATAAAATATATTATATCATAAAAATATTGGGGAGGTTTGAGTGAAAACAATGAGGGTGTCTATGAATCACCTTTGAAGGTTCGATTCCCCTTACCTCCACTTTTTATTCCGTCGTGAACAATTCCTGGTTTTGACTTACCGTAAACATTTAGTAGAATATTCTTATCTGATATTAGTGAATCTACGAAATGTGGGGTAGGATGATGAATGCGAATAATTTGGTTAGAAATTTTACTCTCCGCGGTGTTCAAGTAATGTTTGACGATGATTTAGCAAAGCTCTATGGCGTTAATGTTAAACGGTTAAATGAGCAAGTAAAAAGGAATATTAATAGATTCCCAAAAGAGTTTATGTTTCAGCTTACTGAAGAAGAATACAACAATTTGAGGCCACAATTTGCAGCTTTAAGTTTAAGGTCGCAAAATGCGACCTTAAACAATAAGCGTGGTCAACATAGGAAATATTTACCGTTTGCATTTACTGAACAAGGTGTTTCTATGCTTTCCGCTGTTTTAAACAGTGATACTGCGGTTAAAGTGAGTATTAAGATGTGAGTTTACATCCAAAATTGACCCAGTTTTGAATCGAATTTGACCCAGGGGCATGTATTACTATAGCGTCGGCTGGTTCAAATACAGGTTGGGTCAATATTCAATGCAATTTCACATACTAAGAAAGGGATTTGTGCTTATGAACTATTTTACTTATAGATATTTATTATTTAAGCTGAATAAGCAGAAAGATAAACTTAATCGATCATTTAATGAATTATCCAATAAAAATCCAAATAATGATACCAATGAATACCAGAACAAATTGGCTGACTTAGGTTATGAAGATAATTGTTTACAAGAAGATATTGCTCTTCTAAAAACCCGATATCTTAGAGATCTTGCGAGTAAACTATCTTTACCTATTCCAGATTGGAAAGAAAACGAAATGTGGGAACAAGATGGTCAGCAGGGGCGCTATTATTTAACAAATAAGGGTATAACATATTTACGTGATTCGATTAGAAAAGAACAAAAGGAAAGTAAGGAAATAATTTTTCAGTGGGTAGCTTTTATCGTGGGAACAATAATAGGATTACTTGGAGCAATTACTGGTTTGGTTGCAGTGTATAAAAAGTAGTATAATATTCCCGTGAGCAAATACAAGCGTTCTAAAATACTTATGTTGTCAGTTTCTCTTGAATACGAATAAAAAGCCTATTTTATAAATAATAATAATAAAAATGGTATTTATTATAGTTTTCATTCGAGAAGAGGACTGTTTAGGGTGGCAATTATTTTTGTAGAATTATGATAAAGGGGACATTATGAAAAAACTATGTATAGTATTGATTGTTTTAATACTATGTTCTGCAACTTATTTTACTACAGGTTTTTTCGTGGTTCAGCCTATTGGAGCCATACCCGATGGAGCAACAATATGGTATTGGCGATATGATACAAACATACCATTTATTTCCTTGGTAGACGGGATTCTTTTAAGAGAAACGGGCTCAATTAATCTTTTAGGTAGGGCTATTGGATTAGCAGCAGTAAGCAAAAAATTGGAAGATAAAGTAATTGTGCGATTACCATACTGCAAATTGGCATATCTTGTCTCTACACGTGGTGCAGAATTTGATAAATAATATTTTGAAAAAGAAGTAGAGATTAAAGACGGCGTAGAGGTAGTCATGAAAAACGGTATGAAAGCGTTGAAAGGCGTATGCCCGGACTGCGGAACAAAAGTTTTTAGAATCATTGGGAAGAAATAAATACTATTGATTTTTTTCGAACCAATGAGATATATTTTTATATAATTTAATGAAAAGCAAGAATATTAGTGAAAATTTTATTTAGAGGATAAATGAAGGATTTCGAATAATACATGTTAGTCATGAGAGGACAGAATGATTAATTTCATCATTTTCAATGTCATTCTTTTATTTGCCGGTTTACTAGCTTTATTTATCTTATCCATTGGTGTTATGGCATGCATAGCACCAATGGCACTGTTTGCGAAATCAGAGAATCCGCCAAAGATAGTCACGCTTCCTCTTTTGGGTATTGCAGGTGCTTATCAGATTTACTTTTGGTGCTTCTGGTCAGCTTTTTGTGTCGCAATGACGTTCAAATTTACTCAAAAACCCGAAGTAACATGGGATTGGTTGTATTGGATTACAGGATTTATGTGGTGCATCTCATTGATTAGTTGGCTGGCTTATAAGGAGGAGCAGAGCAGTAAGTCTCCTAAAGAGTCACATGGAATTGAAAAAGGAACAATACTCTATTCGTTTATTGCTATTATAGCCTTTTTGGCCTTCGCTTTTTTCCCCTCGCTCATTTTACCACCCTATGGCTGGGCATTGAAGGTGTTTGGATTGCACGGGTATGTTGGTGCTAAAAATGCCAGCAATAAAACAAACACTACTTCTAATTTGCCAGAGCAGTTTGTAGATGATAGGATAACTTTTGCACAGGTAAAGCAACTTTTTAACGACGCAATGGATTTAACCAAGCCACCCGATAATTCTTGTAGACCTTTTGATATGCCCAAAGAACAAGAAGTTCAATTACGCGCTAAGCTTAATGAAGGTATAAGTTTGAGTAAAAAAATTGATGATAGCTTTCTTGATTATTTAAATGCTGATTTGAAAAATAATTTCCATAATAAATATGTAAGAGGTTATGAATTAATTTTAGAAGGTTTAAATAGTGATACTTCTAATGAAAATTCTATAGGTGTAAAAAAACAGTTGGATGGTAGCAAACTCATCAATGAATTTAATAAATGGTGGACACCATTATAAATAAAGCTTGGCCGAAATAATTATTCGGCTTACCCAACATTAGGCAAATTTTCACACTAACAAGGGGATACAAAACCCTTACCTGGTAGAAACAAATCGATTATAGCGCAAATAACGAGGTCGTTTTAGCGACGATCCCCCAAAAACCCGACAGAATAACACAAGATAGCCGTATTCCAAAATACTTTGCCACAGTGAATTTAATATTATTTATTTACTTTTGACTTTTCTATAATATCAAGCAATGTGTCAATATATACACATAATTTCAACGCATCTTCTCTTGTAAATTGGTCTGTAATATAATGATGTGTTGGATTTCTATAAGACATCATAATTCCTCGACAAATATGACATATTCCTGCGTGTTCGTCTTGATTATTAGAAACAATAATAATTGTTTTTGATAAATCTGTGTGTAGGGCTTTGTTTATAAGATTTACTCCAACGAAACATTTATCCAACTTTGATTTGCTTCTAATTCTATCTTCTAGTATAAGAGTTGCCTGATTTATTACTCGGTCAAAATTTGCCGGTGCGGATAGGATGTCTGAACACCTGGATTTTAATTCTTCGTCTTTAATTGAATTATAAATACTACCAACTTCTACTATCTGTTCATTCACAGCATAACTATATTCTAAATAATTTATTAATTGTAAAAGTTTGTTTGTTAAATAGTTGCTTAACGTTTCAAGTGGATCACTATGAAGGGCCGATACGTTATTTAGTTTATAGGATGCTAAATCTTCTTCAAGTATTTCGGCAAGTTTGTTCACGGTATTATTATAATCATCAACCACCTCAATTCTTATAAATTCTTGGGTAAAACAAAGCTCTTTTATTCCTTTTAATCTACCATAACATTTTTTCAATTCTATAAAATTCATAAGCAGGTCCTTTCGGTTACTATTACTTTCTAAAATACAATTATATCATAAAGTATTTTGAATATCAGGCAAATCCCCCCGAAAACCCTACAAAACAAGACAAACCCTTTCCGTCCGTACACCACCTGCACCTTTTTCAGTTCGTTCCATAAGAAATAAGTGGTATAATCTATAACATAAGCCCCAGGTACGCGTGCCGGGAGTTTGTACAAAAGTTTTAGAGGAGATTATCTATTGTGTAGTTTATTGACTGTTACATTAAGTGGTGTTGTAGGCGCTGTTATAGGAGCTGTGATTACCTACTTTCTTGCACGGAAAAATACCTTTTTGAATAAAAAATCACAAGCAATAAGTCAACTAAAACTTGTAAAATCAGGGATAGAACAGGCAATTATAGAAATTTGTTGGTTACAAGCCCAATTGAAAACATTCAAACCCCCTACAAATAATCAAGATGTTACTGTGAATTTTACTTATAAAAAATTTGATACAGCTTTCTTTTCCCAAATTGACCGTCCTCTAATAATACAATACTGTGGCGAGCAATTAGAAAAAGATATTAATAGACTGAATAACACGCTTGAAGACTGGAATAATAACCATATAAACAACCTATTTGTGCCAGTTCCTACAGACCAGTGTGATTATATACATTTTAATTATGGTGAAGTTAGCAACTGCGTTGATTATCTAAATACAACCTGTACTGATGTAAAAAAAGCAATTTTAGATAAACTAACCAGTTTAGAACAAAATCGAATATTGTTTTATCTGCAAATAGTATTCTTTAGTTTATTATTACTCATAATAAACTATTTGCTCGTGTGGTTTGAAGAAGTAATTTTGAAATTAAAAGCTCAACATGTTGCTTCTGTGATCAAAGGAATTCTAAATCCGGTTCTTCTGATTATGCTCTTAAACCTACTTAAATACCCAAAGAAAATCATTATTCCAATTTCCTACACAATGTATTTCTTTTTTCTTATATCTATTTTAGGTTACATTGTTATTAATCTAACCCCAAGTAGCTCTGATGGTCCCACGGCACTTGCTGTTGTACTCTTGTTATCAAGCCTCCTTACCAATGTTATGTCTATGGTACTAAGTTGGATATATTATATTTATAATCAAAATCGAAGCAAAAAAGTGATTGTTACAGACCAATAAATATAATAATTGTTTAGGATAATATTGAGAAGGAGACCCCCAATGTCCAAAGGCAGATGTATGAAATGTAAGAAAGAAGTTGAAATTAAGGATGGAGCGGAAGTCGTGATGAACAACGGTATGAAAGCGATGAAAGGCGTATGCCCGGACTGCGGAACCAAAGTCTTCCGGATCCTCGGGAAGAAATAGTTAAAAAAGAATAAATGGATAAACAATTAGTTCGAAATAAAGCCGCAGAACTATCCGATGAGGAATTAATACAGATAATAAAACATGATTCCGCGGATTATGAGAAAGATGCGTTTTTAATTTATTTAGATGAAGCAAAGCGTAGGAAATTAGACGATATTAAAGATAGTACAAGGATAACTAAAAGGAATTCTAGTGATTACTTAGATTTTTCAACTCTTATTGAGTATGCAATAACAAACATTTATCAAATTAATAATATTGACGAGCTTACATCTCATTTTCAAACAACAATAAAAGATATCACTGAAGAAAGAAATAAAACAATAAAAGATCAAGCTGGAATATCGAGTCATTGTTTTGATTTAATCAATCCGTTTTTACCGTTTTTAGGGCAAGATACATATTTCTTTAAATTCCAGGAAGGGCAAAGATCATTTGGTGAATTTAGTTTAGATTTATTACCCGTTGATTCGAAAGAATTTCTTAATAATCAATTACGATTACTTGCAAAAATACCTACAACACAAAACAGTTACAAACAAGTAGTAAATATTAGAATTCAATTATTCTGTGACGGTATACTGTCCAATATGTGGCTTAAAAGCAAATACAAGACAGTTTGTTCATATATAACTAAGAAATACGGCTCTCCAAATCAATCTCCTCTGGCGAATGAACCTTTAAACAATACACTACAATATTATGGTTCCGGAAATGTTAATTGTTGGTTTTTTAAAAAAAACGATACTAATTATTTAATATTGCTTAACTACTTTAAAGGGAAAATTGGATTAAGGGGGTATATTTCTTTTTCGGTTTCTGAGTTAGTTTAAGACACAACCATATAATTACAGTCAATGATCAAAATAGCATGAAGAAAAACGGACTGCGGAACAAAGGTGTTCCGGATCCTCGGGAAGAAATAAGTATTTTTCTTGGAACTTTTTCGGAGAATAAGCGTCTAATACATATGAAAGGACTTTTAACGTATTGAATATTTAAATAAATAAGTACATTTTACAGCTTAAATATTAAAAGAGGGGGAAAAGGTGGCAAATCTTTTCCTTTTTGTTTTTAAGGAGGTTTTACTGAACTATTTGCCAGTTTCAAGTGTCTTATTAAGTGAAGGGTATTTTTAGGAGTATTTTAAGGAGGTAATAGGTATGTCGAGAAAAGTTGTTTATGTCAATCCTGCAAAGGGTGGCAGTTGGGATGTAAAAAGCAGGGGAGCGGAAAAAGCAGCTGGTAATTTTGAAAACAAAAGCGATGCCGTTGGAAGGGCAAAAGAAATTGCCAAGAACGCACCTTTGGGCCAGGTGGTTATCAAAGGAGTTGACGGGAAAATACAGACCGAACACACTTACGGTAAAGACCCTTATCCGCCGAAAGGGTGAATTTTATAATCAGCTATGGGCTTCTCTATGTGAGTTTGCATCCAAAATTGACCCGTCTTTTGCATTGAATTATGACCATGGGTATATATAATTATAGCATTGGATAGTTTAAATACACGCCGAGTCAATATTGGATGATATAGGTGGGTCAAAGTAGTATGCTGAATTGCACATTAGGAACATAAGTTGATAAAACAGTAGTTGATAAGTTATAATACTAGTATTAAAGAGTATATTACTTATAGAAAAGGACGTATAAAAAAAATCAATTAAATGAAAGTCATTGCGGTTGCCAACCAAAAAGGCGGGGTGGGGAAAACCACAACTGCTGTTAATATAGCAGCGTATATGTCATACTTCGGGAGACAAGTGTTATTGATAGATATTGACCCGCAGGGGAATGCTAGTTCCGGGGTTGGTATGGATAAAGTTAATCTTAAGGCAAGTGTTTATGATGTACTCCTCGAAAGTACGGAGATAAAAGATGCGGTGAAGCCTACTGCGCATGATTGGTTAGACGTTCTTCCCGCGAATATTGACCTTACCGGTGCGGAGATTGAACTGGTGAACGTTATTGCCCGGGAGACAAGGTTACGAAAAAAAATTGAGGCAGTAACAAAATTGTACGATTACGTTATTATCGACTGCCCGCCGTCATTAGGATTATTGACATTGAACGCGCTTACCGCAGCGGATAGTATTTTGATACCCATACAATGCGAATTTTATGCGTTGGAAGGGCTAGCGCAGTTGTTACAGACAATTGAACTGATAAAAGGGCATCTTAACCCAAAACTTGAGGTTGAGGGTGTGGCATTAACGATGTACGACGGGAGGTCAAATCTCTATAACCAGGTACGGGAAGAAGTGAAAAAGTATTTTGAAGCGAAAGTATATACCACAATAATACCGAGAAACGTAAGGTTGGCGGAAGCGCCGAGTTACGGGAAAACTATTCTTGAGTATGACCCGTCTTCCCGCGGGGGTAAGGCGTATGAGAACTTAACCCGGGAAGTTTTGGGTGTGCCTATGGAAGAAGAACAGTTGTCGTTAGGTTTGTGAAAGGATAAATTTTTTTATGCCAGTAAAAATTGGGTTGGTTGGATGCGGGACTGTTGGAATGTCTGTCCTAAAAATATTGCATACCAACCCTGGGTTGATTGAGGATCGGGTTGGGGATAAGATTGTAGTAAAAACTGTGTGTGATAAACGCGTGAACGAGTTGGAAGATATTAAGAAGTACGCGAAGGATGCGATACTTACGGATGATTATAAAAAAATAGTGTCTGACCCGGAGATAAGTTTGGTAGTAGAACTTGTTGGGGGGTATACCATTGCAAAAGATGTTGTTATGGAATCCCTGCGTGCGGGGAAACAGGTGGCAACCGCGAATAAAGCGTTGATTGCAACGTACTGGAATGAAATATTTTCTACCGCAAAAAAGTATAAAGCATTGATTTATTTTGAAGCAAGCGTTGCAGCGGGTGTACCTGTGATCCAGGCGTTGAATGAAGGGCTCGCAGCTAACCGTATAGAGTCAATCACCGGGATACTTAATGGTACAACGAATTATATTCTTTCCGCGATGTCGCGGGACGGAAAAAGTTTTGCTTCCGCGTTGAAAGAAGCTCAGAAGGCCGGGTTTGCAGAAGCTGATCCCACACTGGATATTGAAGGGCATGATACTAAACAAAAACTGTCAATCCTATCCTCACTTGCTTATGATAACTGGGTACCGCCGGATAAGATTTATTGCGAAGGTATTACCGGTATTGATGTTATTGACCTTAAATTCGCGAAGGAAGAGTTCGGGTTAACCTTAAAACTTCTCGGGGTGACAAAATTCGCGAATGGTAAACTTGAATCATGGGTCCGCCCGACTTTTATACAGGAAACTCATATGATGTCACGGATTGAGAATGAGTATAACGGTATACTCATAAAAGGCGATGCTGCGGGGGATGTAATGTTTTACGGCCGTGGCGCAGGCGGTGATGCCGCAGCCAGCGGTGTGTTGTCCGATATAATATACCTCGCACGGAATGTTGTGCATGAAACCGCTGAAAAAATGCCGTATGTGATGTATAACGAACGAAAACTTAATTTCTTGCCGATTGAAGATAGTGAAGGCGAATATTTTCTTAGGTTTACCACTGTTGACCGGCCGGGTGTACTTGCAAAAATATCAGGTGCGTTAGGTGAGAATAATGTGTCAATAGCGTCATGTTTCCAGCGCGCGATTGGTTCTACGGTACCGATATTTGTTACCACGCATAAAACTAAAGAGGGTAATATCCGTAAAGCCATGGCGTGTATTGACAACCTTCCTATTGTACGGTCAAAAACTGTAGTGTACCGTATTGAAGATTGATGTTTAATTACCGATGCCAAACTTGTTGAATTCCCACTTATCCGCAGGTGCTGCATCACGGAAAGTGCTGGTAATACTACGCTGGCTTATCATAGCGGTTATTGCGGTGATGATGTTTTATTCACCGGTTATCAAGAATAAATCCAATATTCTTCCATTAATTTTGTTGTTATCTGTATATATCGCTACAAACCTTGGGTTGATGATGATAGACGAGAAAATGGTTAACCGCAAGGTTATTACTACCGCAATATTTGTGGTTGACGTTATTCTTGTATCGTTGAGTATATATTTAACACACGGGTTCGCAACTGATCTTTACTTAATATATTTCATAATAATCTTTATGGCGGGCAGCGGGCAGGATGTTAAGTACGCAATACCTATGGCGTTAATTGCGGCGGTAGTATACGGCGTATTGTTGTTAAGCCGTGGGAATGTTGAGTTAATCTCCTCACCGGGTGTACTTATACGTGTGCCATTCATTTTTGTGGTATCCCTATCCTTTTTGTTTTACGCACAGCGTGAACGCGAGAAAATTGTTGAGAAAATGGAAAAACTCGATAAAATGTCATTAGTCGGCGAGATGGTCGCCGGGATTATGCATGAACTTAATACGCCGTTGACACGGATTGTGGGATTTACCGACGTACTATCCTCCGCAAAGGATATTAAAGAAAAAGAGTTTATCCTCTCGAAACTTACCCGTGACGCTGCACAGGCTAAGGCTGTGATACTGTCAATCTCAAAGTTTATGTATCAGGGACGGCCGGAACTAAAGGAAGTTACTATAGATGAAATCATTGATTCCGCGTTTAATATGGCAGCGGATCAGTTGAAACTTGAACATATTGAAGTAGAAAAAGTTTATACTGTTCCCCCCGTAAAAATTGTAGTGGATACCGGGCAGATACAACAGGTGATGATGAACCTTATCAATAACGCAAGGCATGCAGTTAAAAATTTTGATACCGCCGGTACTGGCAAAAAAATTGTTGTTTCCACTACACAACATGGGCACCGGGTGAGTGTTAAGTTTTATAATACCGGCCCTGTAATACCTCAAGAAAGTATGGAGAGGTTATTTGAACCGTTCTTCACAACAAAAAAGAGGGGTGAGGGTACCGGCCTCGGGCTTGCAATATGTTATAGAATAATGAAGAATAATGGCGGGAGTATAACTATAAAAAACGCGGGGGATGGTACGGGTGTGGAGGTTATATTGACATTACCCTCTGTGGGGGGTTAGTATTGAGACAAAATAGTATTCGCGCCGTATTCTTAGGCGGTATCTTAGGGATGTTTGTTTTTACTTCACTAACTAACGTATTGGCGGAAAATGTGTATCCAAGATTGTATTTTAGCAAGAATGATGTCAGCAGGTTTCAACAGTCATCGTTTGTTTTAGCAGAAGAGCTTCTCACTAAAACATCGTTCCAGATAACGTTTATGTCGCGGAAAGAAGTATTCCCGTTTGTCCCTACCGAAATAAGGATATCCACACCGCCTTTTGAGGGTTATGCCGGGCAGTATCCTTACTGGACCGCAATGTCGGGTGAAATATTGTCTAATATTCAAAACCTGGCATTCAGTTACTACCTAACTGGTGATACAAAGTTTGCGGATAAAACTAAAGAACAGTTATTGGCGTTATGTTCATGGTCGTCATGGAACGAGTATGCCGGGGTTCCGAGTTTGTCCAACTGCCATTTTATTATGGCATCAACGTTCGCATATGATATTCTGTATGCCTATCTTGCTGAAGATGAACGCGTGCGTATCCGCACGGCAATAGCAAAGCTTGGCTGTGAACCTTTGTATACCCGCGGATTACAGAAGGTGTATCATAACATCACTGCATTCCAGTATGTAGCGTTAGGTATCGGCGGGCTTGCGCTTGTGGGTGAGGATCCAAATGCGGTGAAGTATATCGCAATGGCGAAAGAGTATGCGTTGTGGTTCCTTGATCAGTGTATGTCTTCATCTAACTTTGAAGGGTTGACCTATACTGACTACGTGATACAGAACCTGTTACATTTAGCAGCAGCATTGAAAAATGTTGTGAATGACGATACGTTATTTCAACATAAGTACGTATCTGAAATCCTGCCCGTATTGCCGTTATACTTCCTAAGCCCGGATGGAAAATCAATGTCTAACTTCGGGGATGCTGCCCGGGATAATGTGTATTTTGGGATTACCATGAAAATTATTTACCAGTACCTTAACAACAACGGGTATGCTGGATGGTACCTCAAAAAAACCGGGCTGGATAAAAAGGATGTGTACATCAATGCATCACGCGGTGTGCCGGATAAGTTTTATCATTCCAACCGTTTGGTTACTACACCGGAAGGTAATTTATCGTTAGCAAGGAAGTTTAATAACATCGGGTGGGTGTCAATGAAGTCGGACTGGACAGATAATGGGTCATGGCTTGTGTTTATCAGTGGTGACTCGCGGTTGGACCACAGTCATTTTGATACGAATAGTTTTATCCTTAACGTTGCAGGGGATTGGTTGCTAACCGATCCGGGATACCGTGATTCATCAAAAGGATGGACTACTCCGGAGTATCCGCCGCAGGTGTATACCATACAGTCCGTAGGACATAATTCTGTGCAGGTGAATAGTGTAGGGCAAAAGTTTAAAGGTAGGGGTAAGGTTACCGAATTTTTCGATTCGCCGTTTTATGCGTATACTCAAGGCGATGCTGCAGGGGCGTATAGCGAAGATATATTGACAAAGTATTTGCGTAGTATTATACACGTGAGGACAGGTAATTACTTCCTCATTGTAGACCAGTTGCAGGCACAGGAACCGTCAAAGTTTGAATGTTTATTCCATAAAGATAAGGATGCTGTCCTGAAAACCCGGGGTGATGGGTTTAGTATCAACAAAAAAGTTGCGGGTGTGGATATAAAAATTCTTGAACCCAAAGGTGTTAACCTGGAAACAACTGTATTCCCCGGTGCGGAACGCTATGGCGAGTATATGGTAGTAAGTAATAAACAAAATACCGAAGAACTTGTTTTTGTTACGTTGATGGTTCCGTATATTATAGGTTCTACGGAGATTGTAAAAGTTGTGCTAGAGAAATGCGTTACAACCGAGGAGTACGCAGCTTTTGAGCTTAAGTCCGGTGAGAATAAGGATTATGTACTGCTTAACTTTAAGCCTGCGGGTGAGGTTGTTACACAAGAGAGTATTATGTGTGATGGGAATAATGCGTATGTTCAACTGGACAAAAATGGAAATCTAACTAAATGCGTGATGGTCAACGGTAAGAAACTGATATTTGAAAAAATTGTGATGGTTATATTTACAGTCCCGCGGTGTTCGATATCTCTGAATAATACACCCCGAGGGGTGGAGGGCGGGTTTAGCCTTCCGGAGAATACCGGGGTACAGGTGTTTCTCCCAAACCTTAAAGAATTCCGGGTTGGTAATGATAAAATTGACTTAATTAAAATGTATGATAAACGCAGCGGGATATTAACATTATCCCTGCCATCCGGGGAACATAGTTTTTCTGGTATATATAATGAATAAATGGTAATAAATATTTTTTTATAAGGAGAGTTAACTAAAATGAAGAACGCGTATCTCGGGATTATTAACCGTTACCGCAAGTATTTACCCGTGGATGATAACACGCCGGTAGTGACCCTGTACGAAGGTAATACAGCGTTGATTGAAGCTAAGAATATATCAAAAAAATTGTTTAACAATGCAGTACGCGTATTTCTTAAATGCGAAGGGTTTAATCCTACAGGATCGTTTAAGGACCGCGGGATGACACTTGCAATCTCAAAAGCTGTGGAGGAAGGGAGTAAAGCTGTTATCTGTGCATCAACAGGGAATACATCGGCATCCGCAGCAGCGTATTCCGCTGTGGCTGGGCTTAAATGCGCAGTATTGATACCCTCGGGTGCGATTGCTCTGGGGAAACTGTCCCAAGCTTTAATGCACGGGGCGGTGGTTGTGCCGGTGGATGGGAATTTTGATGTCGCTCTTACAATGGTACGCGAGATTGTGAAGAAGTATCCTTTAACCTTGGTTAATTCACTTAACCCATACCGTATTGAAGGACAAAAAACCGGTGCGTTTGAAATTGTAGATTTTTTAACGAGTTATATCGATGAAGGTGTAAATATATTCCCGGATTACCAGTTTATGCCCGTAGGGAATGCCGGGAATATTACAGCATACTGGAAAGGGTATAAGGAATACCAAAAGTTGTTTGGGTTACCGATAACACAGTTACCTAAGATGATGGGGTACCAGGCAGCGGGTTCCGCGCCGATAGTTATAGGTAAGCCCGTAGAGAAACCGGAAACACTGGCTACAGCGATACGGATCGGTAATCCTGCATCGTGGAAACAGGCAGTGGATGCCCGGGATGAGTCCGGAGGGGTAATTGAAGCTGTTACTGATGACGAAATTGTTGAAGCGTATAAATTATTGGCGGGAAGCGAAGGCGTGTTTTGTGAACCGGCATCTGCAGCGTCAGTTGCAGGGTTGATCAAGAAAAGTAAGGACGGGTATTTTAAAGCAGTACCTGAAAAACAAAGAGGGAAAAAGAAAAGTGTGCCTATAGCAGTGTGTATCCTAACAGGTCATGGGTTGAAGGATCCTGAACGCGCAATAAAATCAACTGCTGTGGATTTAAAACCTGTGAAACCTGATATTGATGCTATCATTAAGGCTATTGGGTTGTGATAAATATTTTTTAGGAAATTAATTTGAAGAGAAGGAGAATTATTTTTTATGGCAGAAAATCAACCGGAACAAAAAAAAGGTGAGATACAAATACAACTAGATGAACAAACTGCGCAGGGTGTGTATGTAAACCTCGCAATGATAACGCATACTGACGCCGAATTTGTGATAGACCTTTTGTATCTCCAGCCTCAGGCGCCGCAAGCAAAAGTACGAGCCCGCGCAATAACGTCGCCTGTACATGCAAAACGGTTACTCCGCGCGTTACAGGAAAATGTTAATAAGTATGAATCAAAGTTTGGTGTGATAAACGAGCCGCAGAACGTTCCTTCACGTCCTATGGGCATGGCGTAATAAGATGAGGATCGAACTTATCTGCGTTGGCAGTGAGTTGTTAGTTGAAAAGGTTAACACCGATGCTCGGTTGATCGGTGAAAAGTTGCATACCATAGGTTTAGCGTTGTCACGCGTATCAACCGTTGGGGATGATATGGACGAAATGGTGAGCGTTTTGACGGACGCTATTACACGGTCCGACCTCGTGATCTTAACCGGCGGATTAGGCCCTACTTTTGATGATTTTACACGTGAAGCTGTTGCGAAAGTGCTTAACCGCAAGCTAATATTTAACCGTGAAGCTATGCAGATGATCGCAGCTTTATTTGCTAAACGTAACCGCGAGATGCCAAAAATTAATGAACGCCAGGCGTATGTTATCGACGGGGGGACGGTATTAATTAATCCCGCGGGTACTGCTCCTGGGCAGGCAGTTGAGTTTAAGTCACAAGGGAAAGTAAAGGCAGTAATCCTTCTCCCCGGCCCGCCTACCGAACTTAATTCAATGCTTAACACCAGCGCAGGGGTGTATCTAAAAGATAAGTACCGGCATGGGACCCGTAAAACGGTGGTATTCCATATTTTTGGTGAGGCGGAATCTGTGATTGATGAAATGATACGCCCGGTAGTTGATATGGAACGCAAGTTCGAGAGTGAAATGTTAACATTTGGTATTCTCGCGCATCGCGGGATAATCGATGTTAAATATACAGTAGCCGGGGATAATGAGTTGATGGTAGATAATCTTGTTAATAAAGTTAGGAAAGAGTTATTGGGTGTCATCGGGGGTATGGTGTATGGAGAGGATGGGCAAACCCTGGAGTCTGTCACCGCGAACTTGCTTCTAAAACACAAGAAAACTGTTGCTGTTGCTGAATCGTGTACTGCCGGGATGATAGCTTCTAAACTTACTTCCGTAGCGGGGAGTTCAATATACTTTAAGGGCGGGATTATTGCATACGATAATTCTGTGAAGACCGGGTTACTGGGTGTAACAGATGATGCGCTTAATACTCACGGCGCGGTCTCCGAAGAAGTGGCGTTACAGATGGCACGCGGGGTGAAACAAAAAATAGGTACTACCTGCGCGGTGGCAACTACCGGAATTGCGGGGCCCGGCGGGGGTACAAAAGAAAAGCCTGTGGGGTTAGTATATATCGGTATGGTTATTGATGATAAGGAGTATGTTGATAAATTCCAGTTTTTTGGGGTGCGTAACGACCTGCGGGAACGGTTTGCAATGGCAGCGCTTAATCTTTTACGTCAACGGTTATTATGATATTTGTTCACAAACGAAGAAGTTTATGCTAAAATTTGGAGGCATAAGATAGGCGGGTACATAGTACTAAGGAATGTATATTAAATGGCTAGGTTTCGTTTCGTTGCCAGAAGATACGAAATACTGTTGACAGTATTAGCCGCTGTGTTGTCAATCAGCGTGGAAGTGTTCTCGCGGTGTAGTTCCATTGACCCGAGCAGGTTACCTGCTGCAGCAACGGTGATTACCGTTCCAAAACCTGTATCGTCAGTTTTGAAGAAAACGGATGGTAAACTTATACCTAAAACCCCGGCACAGAGTATAGCTGCCGTAAAATATATTGCATTAACTTTTGATGATGGGCCGCATCCTGAACTTACGGATAAACTTCTTGAAGTTTTACGCGGTGAGAAGGTTAAGGCAACTTTTTTTCTTGTTGGGCAGATGATTGAGTTGTATCCGAATATTACACGCGCGATGGTACAGGACGGGCATCAGGTGGCGAACCATACCTACAGCCATCCTAACCTTAATATGATAGATACGGAACAGCTGAATGACGAGCTTAGTTATACAAAATATTTGTTATCCAGTTACGGCGGGGTAAGGACTAATATTATCCGTCCGCCGGGTGGGAATTATAATTCTAATGTTTTAAAGTTCTGCGAGGTGTATGGTTATAAAATTGTTTTATGGACAATTTTTCCGCGGGATCATGAATCACCAAAACCCGGGGTCATAGTAAAACGCGTAGTCAAAAATGCGCATGACGGCGGGATTATACTGATGCATTCCGGGATGAAGAATACGATTACCGCGTTACCCGAAATTATAAGGAAACTTAAAAGTGAAGGGTATCGGTTTGTCACTGTGGATGAATTGATAGAAAAAAATCAGAAGAATAATGTTGCAAAAAATGCAGGTAAGAGCGGTAAGCTTTCTTATACCGCGCATTTATCACAAAAAACGTGTTTATCCACCCCGTGGCTGCTGCCTGCAGAGTAAGTTGATAAAAATTAAATAAATAGTTTTCTAATAAGGTGTTTTATGGATATACAAAAAGTTTTGGGTGTGGATTATGGCACAAAACGTGTTGGCCTGGCAGTAAGCGATTATACTGCAACAATAGCGCAGTCACTGGAACTTATAGAGAAAAACAGTGCGTTATCTGCATCAGAAGGTGATAAAGTTGTGGTGGAGCGTATAAAGAGTATTGTTGAAACACAAAAGGTTAGTGCGATAGTTATCGGGTTTCCCCGGCATCTTGACGGGCGGGATGGAACTCTTGCCGGTACTATCCGCGCATTTGCGGAACAAGTGAAAACTGCAATTAATGTGGAAGTAGTTTTTTGGGATGAGTGGCTGACAACTTCTGCTGCGGAGAAAGTGTTGATTTCTGCAAATGTTTCCCGTGAAAAACGTAAACAAAAGATTGATAAACTCGCAGCTACGGTGTTATTACAAAATTATCTTGATTCAAGAAAGAAGTTGGGTACGCAGAGATGAACAAAAATGTTGTGATTGCATTAGCAGTCCTCGGTATCTTAGGAGCGCTCTTTTTTTTCTATAACCATTACATGATAACAATGAACACCGAGACTGTTGTCATAAATATTCCCGATGGCAGTACAGCAGATGAGATTTCTTCAGTCCTGAAATACGGGGGCGTTGTGCGGGATAGCGGGATTTTTTATGACCTCATAAAACTTCGACGTGCTGACCGTAAACTTCAAAACGGGACTTATTATATTGCACCGAGGCAAACTTTGAACGGGTTATTAAAGAAAATTGTTAAGGGTGACACATACCGGATTAAGATTACGATCCCGGAAGGGATGACCTGTTACCATATCGCGCGTAAACTTCAGGAGAAAGGTGTTGTCGCGTATAAGGATTTTGTGGAAGAAGTTATGCGGTCACAGGCGGAAGGGTACTTATTCCCGGAAACATATTTTTTTGATATCCACAAATCCTCGCCTGCTTTAGTGGTAAAAACAATGACTGAACAGTTTGAGAAAATGTATGGCCCCAAACTTCAGGCAAGAGAGAAGGTTGTGGGATTAACGCGTACACAAGTAGTGATCCTTGCGTCATTGATTGAGAAAGAAGCACGGACGGAGATTGACCGCGGTATGGTATCCGCTGTGTTCCAAAACAGGTTGAAGAAGCGTATGTACTTGGAATCCTGTGCGACGGTACAGTACGCGATAGCATTACTTTTTGACCCTTCAGGTCCATGGAAACAAAGGTTGGGGATTCAGGATACTAAGATTAACTCGCCGTATAATACCTACAAAAAAATTGGTTTACCTCCGGGGCCGATCTGTAACCCCGGGATTTCTGCCATAAAAGCTGCGTTGTATCCCGCGGAAAGTTCTGCAATGTACTTTGTTGCGGATAGCTCGGGTACGCATGTGTACTCCCGGGATTTTAAGGAACATCTTAAGAATAAGCGTGAACAGAAGAGAATTAAAAGAAGTATTGAAGCCCGGTAATGTAAACTTTTCAACTAACACAGGTGTCTAATGATTATGAAGAACAGTGATGGTACTGATGTGAAGAATATAAATGCAGGTGCATATGCTTACGATAACGGGAGTACGGATGAACAGATTGCACGGGCGTGTAAACACGGTGACCTCCAGGCATTTGAGTTGCTGGTACAGAGGTACCAAAAACAGGTGTTACACCTTTGCTACCGCATAGTGAATGATGTTCATGCAGCGGAAGATTTAGCGCAGGAATGTTTTTTGAAATTGTATCTTAATATAGAACATTATCGCGGGGATGCTGCGTTTAAAACTTGGTTTTATAGTATCACGATTAATGTATGCAGGACGTACCTAAAAAAAAGGTTTGTCATTGACAGGCTGCGTGGAGCGGGGTTATATCCGCGTAACGGTGATGATAAAATCGAAGATAAACCAGGGCATGATGAACACGATATTTTACTGAAGCTGCAGCTTGAGGCCGCGATTGCGCGGTTACCGGTAAAACAAAGAGAAGCGTTTGTGTTGAAGCATGTGGAAGGAATGAAGATATCAGAGATCGCGGTAATACAACAAACGGCGGAAGGAACGGTCAAAGCGCATCTTTTCCGCGCGGTGAAAGCGTTACAAAAGTATGTGGGGAATGAGTAATATGAAAAAAAAGAGTGAATGCTTAAAGGTGTTGTTGGACCTCACGGGGTATTGTTATGGCGACTTGGAATCGGGCGCTGTTGAATCAGTTAAGGCGCATCTTGAGAAATGCGGGTCATGTAAAAGTGAGTACGAAAAAATGAAGTTGGTTACGAATATTAAGTTGGAGATACCACGGCAGATTGAAGCAAAGCCGGAAGCGTTTTGGACACAGCAAATAATTGATATCTACAACAAAACTACAGCTAGCCAGATTGATAATGCCAAAATGTTGCCCCAGTGGCTGATCCCGAAAGTGATTATCGGTATAGCAGCGGTAGTGGCGGTTGTCATTGTTGGGCAGTGGTTGTATGTCAAACCAAGTATTAATGAACATGCGATAGTGTCAATAATAGAATTTTATGAAACTACAGATATCACTATAGCGAATGAAAGCGTGGTTAATTCAAATATATTAGAGAATATGTAAGCTTTATACAGGGGTTTCAGGATATAAAAAGAAAAGGAGAAAAGTGTGTATGAAAAAAAATGTGTGGTCAGCGGCAGTAGTAGCTGCTATGTTTTGTGTGGTAACAACAGGTATTGCGTTTAGTGAACCAATGCCATGCGGTGGGCAGGATGGCGGCAGAATGAGCGGCGGAATGCCGGCAATGCGGTGCGCCGGTGCGGGACAAGGTATTATGCCACAGGGTGGTGCTGGTATGGGTGACGGATTAGGCGGGTTTGGGCCGGACTTGCAGAAGTTAGGGAAGAAACTTAACCTTACGGAAGATCAGAAGAGTAAGATTGAATCTATTAAACGCGATGTTCAGAAAAAGGTTGTTAAAATCCGTGCGGATGTACAGATCGCGGAGATAGACCTTCAGGAACTTATGGATAAGGTGGATGTCGATGACAAAGCTGTGTTATCCAAAGTACAGGAACTACATAAACTGCGCGGGCAGATGGTGGAGCTTACCACCAGTGCATTACTGCAATCAAAGAAGGTGTTGACTCCGGAACAGCGGAAGATTATAAATGATATGCGGAAGCAGATGAGATGTAATATGATGCCCAACCGCATGGGTGATTGTAATAAAGACGGGAAGTTTAAGAAAGGTAACCGCGGCAGCCAGCATGGTTGTGAAGATATGGATGACGATGACGAAGATGAAAAAAAGAATGTTCCTCAGAGTAAATAATTGATTCTACTAAAATAACCCCTTGAGTTTGAGTAATCAACCGCAGGGGGTTATTTATTTGTAGATTACATTTACCTCCAAAATTGTTTATAATATAAACAAAATTACTTGTTGAAGAGGGGATAACAAAAATGCGTTATACCGGCAAAGTTGTAGTTCTGATATTATTACTTGACTTAATAACACTTTTACCGTTCGACGTCTTATATTCATCTGAAGTAACAGGTTTTACGGGTGCGACTTTGATGGATACTCAAGGCGCGGTGCGGGTATTCCATAGCGCTGAGAGCGAAGGCGTTGCTGCAGCTAAGGATATGATACTGGATGAAGGCGATATTGTGCGGACAGAAGATAATGGTAAGGCAGATATTTTATTTTATGACGGGACATTGGTGGAACTTGAAAATAGTACGCGAGTTATCATAAAAAAAGCAAATTATGCACCTGAACAAAACAGGTTGGATATTGAAGTTGTAACAGGGAAGGTTTTGGTTAATGTTGAGAGGTTGGAGAAAGCGCCACGGACAAACGCTGTGGTCTATACACCCGCAGCTGTTATGAATCTGCAGGAAGCACATGCGGTAATTATCGTGGAGAAAGGTAATTCCACGGTAATTGGCTTGTTTTATGGCGAGGCGGAAATTAGGTCAGTAGTAAGTACCGGGAAAACAAAAAAAATGCATCCTATCCGGGTGTTCACTAATTATCAGGCCACAGTGTTTGCGGGGAAACAACCTGAGGCGCCGGTTGGGTTAATGCCGTATCTTAAGGTTTATAAACAGCAGATCGGGGTATTCCAACAATTTGCGCAGTCTAACCGTAAAATGTTGAGGTCAATAATTGAAAAACGTAAGAAAACTGATGCTGAATACATTGAGTACAAAGCAAAGCAACAACAGGATAGGTTATCAAAAGAAATTCCTGTAAAGAAAGATAAGAATAATAAGAGGAGGTAGGTTGTCTTCAATGAGCCAAAACACTAATGGCGTTGCAAAAACGTCTGAGAGGTTGTTGTCATTAGATTTTTTTAGGGGGTTAACTATTGCGGGTATGATTTTGGTTAATAACCCGGGTAGTTGGTCATATATTTATCCGCCGTTGGAACATGCGGAATGGAACGGGTGGACACCTACGGATTTAATTTTTCCGTTCTTTCTGTTTATTGTTGGGACATCAATGGCGTACTCGTTCGCTAAACGTTTGGAAAAAGGTGATAAATTCTGGGATATGTTCAAAAAAGTTATCACCCGGTCATTGATATTGTTCGGGTTAGGGTTATTCCTCGCGTTTTTTCCCCGGGCAATAATGAATAAAGTGTTGTTTGATAAGTTTGATCTTGTCAATCTGCGTATCCCCGGTGTGCTGCAGAGGATAGCATTATGTTTCTTCTTTGGGTCGTTGATTATCTTGAAATTAAAAGAAAAGTGGCAGTATATAGTTACTGGCGCGTTAATGATAGTGTACTGGCTTGGGATGCTGCTTATTTGCGTCCCGGGATATGGTGCCGGGGATTTTAGTTTACAGGGAAATGTTTGCGGGTACCTTGACAAGATAGTGTTTGGCCCGACGCATCTTTATATAAAAAATGCAGTGAAAAATTTGTATTTTGACCCGGAAGGGTTTTGGAGTACATTACCGGCAATCGCGACGACGATGTTTGGATACTTCACAGGGCAGTGGTTGCGCAGTAAGGATAGTGCGGAAGATAAGACGTTACGGTTATTTATTAACGGTAATGTTTTCATAGTTTTTGGTGCTGTATTAGGGTTGTTCATCCCGATAAACAAACAGTTGTGGACACCGTCATATGCTGTGTTGATGTCGGGAATGGCTATGGTATTCCTCGCGATGAGCTATTACCTTGTGGATGTAAAAAAATTTCGGTTTGGCGTTATGCCGATGGTATGGCTTGGGACTAATGCAATCACTGCGTTTGTCGGGTCAGGCTTACTTGCGCGGGTGTTTATCTATTTTATTAAACTTCCGCTGGAAGCTGGAAAGGATCCGGTAGGGCTTAACACTGTTATATATAAAACTTTGTTGGTACCCTGGGCGGGTAATCATTTCGGGTCGCTAGTCTGGGCGCTTCTTAACGTTGCGGTATGGATTGGGTTGATGAAGTTATTATATGACCGCAAAATATTTATTAAGGTGTAATCCCTAAAAAAAGTTCAATTCATGGAATTCATACGTATCCGCGGTGCGCGGGAACATAATCTTAAAAATATCGATATTGATATCCCAAGGAATAAACTAGTCGTTGTGACTGGTTTGTCCGGTTCAGGGAAGTCTACTCTTGCATTTGATACTATATATGCCGAAGGTCAGAGAAGGTATGTAGAATCATTATCCGCTTATGCTCGTCAGTTTTTGCAGTTACTTGACAAACCAGATGTTGATTTTGTTGAGGGATTGTCTCCTGCGATTGCAATCCAGCAACGCGCACCGTCGTATAATCCTCGGTCTACTGTCGGGACGGTTACCGAAATATATGATTATCTCCGGTTATTATACGCTCGGGTAGGGAAGCCGCATTGCCCGGCCTGCGGGCGTGTGATTGAACCGCAAACCGTGCAACAGATTGTTGATACTCTTCTAAGTATGGGTGCCGGGGTTAAACTCCAAATTCTTGCTCCTCTTGTCCGGGGAAGAAAAGGTGAGTACCGCGAATTGTTTACACGGTTACAGCGTGAAGGTTATGCGCGAATTAGAATAGATGGGAAAGTGTATGGGTTGGAAGAAGAGATTAAACTTAACAAGATGCAGCGGCATGATATTGAACTCGTGGTTGACCGCGTAGTGCCGGAGGATAATAAGGAAACACGGGAACGCGTAGCGGATTCAGTGGAAACCGCGTTAAAGATGGGCCAGGGTGTTATGGCTGTGGCGGTAACGCGGAATAGCGGGAGTAAGGATGAACTAAAGTATTTTAGTGAACACCATTCGTGTGTCACCTGCGGGATAAGTTTACCGGAAATATCCCCGCGGTTATTTTCGTTTAACGCACCCTACGGTGCGTGTCCTGAATGCACAGGGTTAGGGACAAAAATTGAGGTTGACCCTGACCTTGTGGTACCGGATAAAAGTTTATCAGTGAACACCGGTGCGGTGTTACCCTGGAGAAATCCTATCACTACCCGGCGTAACCGTTGGAAAGGCGCGTGGACGGGGTATTACAATGAAATCCTTACTGGCGTATCGCAACGCCACGGGATTGACCTTGATAAACCGTTTAAGGAGTTGAGTAAGGAAGAACAAAATATATTGTTATACGGTGACGGTGATTATGAAGGTGTGATTAATAATCTTGACCGCCGTTACCGCGAGACAGAATCTGAGTTTGTGAAAGAAGAAATATTTGGGAAGTATATACGTTCACATATATGCCCGGTGTGTAACGGCGGGAGGTTGAAACCTGAAGTCTTGGCGGTGACGGTCGGCGGGAAAAATGTTGTGGAAGTTACGGCTATGAGCATCACACAGGCAGCTGAGTTTTTTGGTAATCTCAACCTTACCCAGCGGGAACAAAAGATCGCGTATCAGGTTCTGAAAGAAATTAATGCGCGGGTTAAGTTTCTGTTGGATGTCGGGCTGGATTATCTTACCATCGGGAGAAATACAATGACATTATCCGGTGGTGAGGCAGCAAGGATTCATTTAGCGACACAAATCGGGTCAGGATTAGTCGGGGTCCTGTACGTCCTTGATGAACCTACAATCGGGCTGCACGCGCGGGATAATCACCGGTTGGTGGATACCATGACTAAACTCAGGGATATCGGTAATACCGTCTTAGTTGTGGAACACGATGAAAATGTTATCCGTAAAGCGGACTGGGTGATTGACCTTGGTCCCGGGGCGGGATCCAATGGCGGTGAAGTTATCGCACAAGGTACCTTGGAGCAAATAAGGAAGGTTGAAGCGTCGCTTACAGGACAGTATTTTAATGGAATCCTAAAAATTCCGTTACCCTCAGCCCGTAGGGAAGGTAATGGTAAGAAAATCGAAATCATTGGAGCAAAACAGTTTAACCTAAAAAATATTGATACCAATATTCCGTTAGGGAAGTTCGTATGCGTGACCGGTGTGTCCGGGTCGGGTAAGAGTACGTTAGTACATGAGATTTTGTATAAATCACTTGCACAGGAGTTGTATCATTCAAAAGAAAAACCGGGATCTGTTCGCACAGTGAAAGGTATAGAAAATATTGATAAGGTAATCATTGTCAACCAGGCGCCGATCGGGCGTACACCGAGGTCAAATCCTGTTACGTACACCGGCGTGTTTGCGCATATACGCGACATTTTTGCGAGGTTACCGGAAGCTAAACGCCGGGGGTATCAGCCGGGACGGTTTTCGTTTAATGTCAAAGGCGGGCGGTGTGAAGCATGCCAGGGTGATGGTATGACAAAGATTGAGATGCAATTTCTTCCTGACGTATATGTCAAGTGTGATGTGTGCCAGGGCCGGAGGTTTAATGAGGAAACTCTTGCGGTGAGGTATAAAGAAAAAAGTATATACGACGTTCTTGAGATGCCGGTGGATGAGGCGGTAACGTTTTTTGAGAATATACATTTTGTACAGCGCGTATTTAAGACCATTTCTGATGTTGGGTTGGGATACATAAAACTTGGCCAGCCGGCAACAACGTTATCCGGTGGGGAAGCACAGCGCGTTAAACTCGCAAGTGAACTTTGCCGCCGTGCAACGGGTAAGACGTTGTATATTCTTGATGAACCAACCACAGGGTTGCATTTTGCGGATGTCGCAAAACTGTTGGATGTACTGCAGCGTTTGGTGGATAACGGGAATACGGTGTTGATCATAGAACATAACCTCGAAGTTGTAAAATCTGCGGATTGGATTATTGACCTTGGGCCTGAAGGTGGCCACCGCGGAGGGTTCGTTGTTGCAGAAGGAACTCCGGAAGCTGTTGTTAAAAACACAAAGTCATATACCGGGTCATACCTAAAAACATTTCTTGATAAATGATATATAGCCATTTTTACTCATAAAAGGTTTGGAAATAGGTGGTAATAAATGGGTGTATATGCTAAAATATGGAGTAAATTGAGAACAATTATTTTTTGTGCTAGGGAGGTTTAGTTATGCAAAAATTGAAATTATTGTTTATGGCAATAACAATGGTTTTTCTGACATTAAATATTTTAGGTTGTCCAAAAAAGCCGGTAGTCAAGCTTGAACCTGAAAAAGTGGTTGTTACTACGCCGTTAACTCCCAGTACAACTGAGCAAGCAATTACTGAAGATACTCAGCAACCAGAAGATAACCTGCCGGCAGAACCCGAAATACGTGGGAAAGAATGGGATGAAGCTAAAAACCTTAAAACAGTAATATTTGATTACGATAAATTTGATGTCCGTGACGATATGAAATCTGTGGTTGAAACTAACGCTGAAGTCCTGAAAAAAAATGGTGACGTAACAATACTGATTGAAGGTCATAGTTGTGAGTGCGGGACTGTGGAATACAATCTCGGGCTTGGCCAGCGGCGCGCAAAAATTTTGCGTGAGTACTACGCTCAACTGGGTATTGATCCTGCGCGGATCGCTACAATATCGTATGGCGAAGAAATGTTGTTGCATCCCGGTGCATGCGTGAACGGTGATTCTGAACTTGGCGCGCAAAACCGCCGTGCTGTTACTAAACTCCAGAAAAAGTGAAGTGACGGGAATTAAATACATGAACCTACGTTTTACAGGAATCCTGGTTTTATCTATCCTTGTTTTACCCGGGTGTATAGCTACACGTAAGGATATTGACGGGTTAAACGCTTCTATATCTGAACTTCAGCGTGAACTTTCTGTCTTACGAAAAAACCAGGCGTCGTTGTCATCAGATATTAAAGGGTTGAGCCAGACAATTGAAACTCTGAATGAGCATCTTGACGAGAATAAGCGGTATATCAATATTATGCTTAATAAATTCGATGATTTTGATGCTGTTATGGGTTCACGGTTGAAGGATATCCGGCAGAACCTTCCTACACCGGTGAATCCTTCCGGTAAAGAAGTTACCCCGACGGAGTTATACCAGATGGCGTACAGCGATTATTTCGCGGGGAAGTATGACCTCGCAATCCTGGGGTTTGAAAATTTGATTGCCAAGTACCCTAATACAAAAATTGCAGCGGATGGGCAGTATTACCTGTCAGAATGTTTATTTGCGAAGAAGTTATATGAGAACGCTGTTGCTTCATATGATAGGTATGTCAAAGCAAATCCCAGAGGTGAGAAAACATTTGCTGCGCTGTATCGTAAAGCCTTGGTATTGAAACAAATTAACCGCATACCTGAAGCACAGGAAATTTGGGAGCAGTTAAGTATTAACGCTCCGGAAACGCCTGAAGGGAAACAAGCGAAGGAGAGGTTGTACGAGTTAACAAAATCATCTCCTTCCAAAAAACAGGACTGATAAAAACAATAACATATGGTATCTGATTTAAAAATACCGGTATTGATCTCAGTACTCCTGCACTTATGCCTTTTCTGGATGACATCAATGAGTACAAAAAAAGTTTTCCTGCGCACACCTGGGATCATTGAAGTTGTGAGGGTAAGTTTACCTCCGTCAGCGGAAGAACTGGCTGCGGAAGCGGCTGCTAAAGCCGCAGCGGAGGCCGCTGTTATCCAGAAACAGGTGCAGAAAAGTAAGGCCGTAAATAAGGATGATGTTTTGGTTAAAGATAAAAAAAGTACGCGCAGGCAACGGTTAGCGTTTAATCTTAATGATTTTAAACCTCAGAATATTATGCCTAAAAGTAACAGGTTTAAGAGTATAGAAAAAGATAGTACTGCGGGGAAAAACGCTATCCTCCCAAAAAATATTGTTACCGATGATATTGCAAAAAACATGAAGAATGCCGGTCAGGATGTTAGTCCATTCCAAAAAAATGTATCTGGCCCTGCGGGGACTGGGTTGTCCGTAGATGCCGCTAAGTTTCCGTACTCCTACTACTTAGTTGCGGTAAAACAAAAGGTGGATACTAACTGGCGGTGGACAAGTGATAATGAAGTACTGAAAACTTTGATTTTGTTCCGGATACTCAGGGATGGTAAGATTGAAGATGTTAAAGTTGACAAGTCAAGCGGTGATCAGTTGTTTGATATAGCGGCACTACGCGCGGTGAAACTTTCTGACCCGTTACCGCCGTTGCCGGAAGGATATAAAGAAGAATATTTGAGGGTGTATTATGTATTTACGAGGTTCAAGTAAAATGATGGTAAGAATGTATCTAACAATGCTAAGTATTGTGTGTGTTATCATTTCGGGAACCGTATCACCGTTACGCAGCGCT